>Ga0265297_10001012_pt1 | contig 71017 bp, 62 predicted proteins | sample Munlanlwell13791_FD_192502 | JGI IMG/M metagenome (GOLD analysis project Ga0265297, IMG submission 192502) | Leachate microbial communities from a municipal landfill in Southern Ontario, Canada - Leachate well 137-91 | ecosystem: Engineered > Solid waste > Landfill > Unclassified | place...
TTGTCGTGGGAGATTCAAAAGGCTCAACGGCAATTGTTCACTGGAGAACACACGCATGACGAAATATCGTCTTCCGAAACTCTTCTGAATCCCAGACACCCGAAACCGAACGCTTGCGGGAGCGATACCTTTGAAGGGAAAGGAAGATCGTGAGAGGAAACCATAGGTTTCCTTTCACGTAATTGGCAGCCTCACGGGGAATCGAACCCCGATTACAGGAATGAAAATCCTGTGTCCTAACCGTTAGACGATGAGGCCGAGTGAAAGAAAGAGCGAGGAAAGGGTATGGCAGAGCGCTATGAAGCGCCAGAGGGCAGTGGCAGAAACGTGCAGAAAATGCTATAATAATGAAGAGAATACCAATATCCCCATGGTCCTCCGCACACTGCGCACATCATTCATTCTGGCCGGACTTGCGATCCTTGTCTCCACGGCAGGCGACGTACACGGGATCATGCGGGCGAACCTGACGAGTCAGGGATCCATGCTCACTAACCTGAAGATCGAACAGATGTCCACTGCGGAAATCCGCCAGCACCTGAGCGCGCCGGAGCGCACGAAGCGCTCTGTCTCGGCCGAGATCGCTCTCGGGAGCATGCTCCTGCTTCTCGGACTCGGGCTGCACGCCTACCTCAAGCGGAGAACTGCGGATGCGCGCGCCGCCGAAGACCCTGAGCGAAGTCGAAGGGTGAAGGTCCACGCTGCTCCGGTTGTTCACGGACGCGACAAACGAAAAATGGACCGGTGGTTTTTGTGGATGACAGTAAGGATGTAATAGAGAAACCCTTCGACTCCCCTTCGGGTCGCTCAGGGTCATTTTTTCGCAAAACGAAAAAATGAAAAAAGGCGGCCCCAAAAGGAGATCCGCCTCTTCCCGGGAGAATGTGCGAAGGTCGTGCCTAGCAGGACCCGCAGCCGCAGCAACCTCCTTTACCACCACCAACCATAGAAAAGGGGGGAAGAAGTAGAAGACACCAATCATAACAGAACAGACTGGCACTCTCAATACATGAGTGCCAATTTCGCTTGATTTTTCCCTAGAGCATGGGCTTCGCGTTCTCCCCTTTTCTCTGCCAATTCTCTAGAGAGAATGCTTCTTTCCCAGATGATCGCGGTGGTATTTGCCGAATTCCGTAATGCTGCGGACGAGATCATTCTTCACAACCGGACCATCCGTGCACAGACGGATGCCCAACGGATCCACCACGCAATTCCCGCAGAGCCCGTACCCGCACTTCATGTACCGTTCCAGCGAGAGCTGGCAGGGAACAGAGTGCTGAAAGCAGAGATCGGAAACTTTAACGAGCATACGCTCCGGCCCGCAGGCGAAGACCTGATCAACCGCGTGAGCGGTTGACCCTGAGCGAAGTCGAAGGGTCTTTCCCTCGAGCAATTCTCTCAGAAGATCTACGTTGTAACCCTGGTGTCCCTGCGAACCGTCGTCCGTCGCCACGGAAAGTGTGGTGCGGGGTAAGCGCTTGAAGGCATCCAGATAGAGCAGGTGCTCCTTGGCTCTGGCACCGACGATCACCGTGAGCGTACAGCCGTCCTTCGCAGCCTCGGAAGCGGCAAAGAACATCGGCGCCGCGCCATAGCCACCCGCCACAAGCGCCAAATGTTGTTTGGGTTTCCACTCGTAGTGCGTCCCGAAAGGGCCGCGCAAACCCACCAGATCCCCTTTTTTAAGCGTTGCCAGCTTCTTCGTCGTATCACCGACCGCGAAGAACGTAATCTGCAGCTTCTTGCCGTCATCGTTGGCAACACTCATGGGCACCTCGTCCACACCCGGCAGCCACACCATCACGAACTGGCCGGGCTTGGCACCGAGCGAAACGTTGAACGTGAATGTGTGAACATGTGTTGTTTCCTTCCTGATACCGGCAACGGGATATGTCCTCGGAAGATTTTTCTGCGCAGAGGAACGGCTACAGCGGGGCAAGATCTCTGTCATGGCAAAAGCAGTATAAGACACAAATATCAAAGAGACCATTCCGCCAGCAGAGGAACGGAATAATGCCGCTAAGACCCCAGCACCCTCAGCAAACCGGCACCCACGATGACCGATAATGCATTCGCGATCAGCAGTGCGGATAATGCCTTCCCCCACCGCAGATGCTGCACTCTCTTCACGATCACCCACTCCACGAGAACAATGATGATGATTGCGGCCAGCAGGAGTACCTCCTCAAAAGAAAGAAATCCCCTGATGGAATAGAGGAAATCCAGCGTTCCCCAGAGAATCAACTCGGCAAGAATCACTGAAACGACGTTCATGAGCATCGAAATGGCAAATGCCCGCACCACGGAAAGCCGGAGGAAAACCGCGAGAACCACGGTTTCGATGAAGAAATCTACAATCACCAGTTGCCAATAGGAGAGCGTGAGGAGGCCCGGAAAATAGTCATGGGCATTCGCCACTCCCGGTATGGCAAGAATGATCAGGAAGGAGAAACCAAGCCACCACCGATCAAGATGCTCACGCATAGGCAAAGCAGAACTCCACTCTAGCACGGTAGTCATTCTCCTAGCGAGACGCGAGTTCCCTGTGCATGCCACCGGTGAGCTCGGAAATCTTCTTCACGCCTTCCGCCTCGCACCAGGCCGTCATCTCTTCGCAGACCAGGCGGAAGACCTCGGCGCCCCGATAGGCAATCGCAGTGCCGATGCCGATGAGCGACGCTCCTGCAAGAAGGAACTCGATGGCATCCTCGCCCGTCATCACTCCGCCCGTGCCGATGATGGGGAGCTTACCGTTTGTGGCCCGGTAGACATCCGCGATGCAGCGAACTGCGATGGGCTTGATGGCCGGTCCCGACATGCCGCCGACCTTGTTGGCGAGGATCGGACGCCTGCTGCGCAAATCGATCGCCATGCCCGGCCCGACGGTATTGATGACGGTGAAACCGTCGGCACCGGCCTCTGCACAGGCCGAAGCGATGGAGCCGATGTCATCGACGTTCGGCGAGAGCTTGATGAAAACCGGAATCTTGCCACTGACCGCCTTTACTGCCTTCGTGACCGCGGAAGCATCGCGCACCGAGCAGGCAAAGGGCTTGCCGAACTCATCCTCCACGTTGGGGCAGCTGATGTTCACTTCAAGGAAATCCGGCTTGAGCTTCACGATCTCCGCGGCGGTCTTGCCGTAGTTATCCACGGTGTTCGCGATGATGTTCGCGATGAGCGGGACCGGTTTCTTCTTGTTAAAATCGCCGATCTCCTCGCGCGCCTTTTCGATCCCCGCATCCGGCACGCCGACGGCATTGAGCGTCCAGTGTTCCGTCGAAATGATCGTGGGATTGGGATGCCCCTTGTGTTCCGCAAGCCACAGGGACTTCGTGGTGATCCCGCCCGCCCCGTTTGCTGCGACGCGTCGCCAGCTCGATGCGGTGATGCCCCAGATGCCCGATGCGAGAACAGTGGGGTTTTGGAAGGTGACCCCGCGAACTGTCTGGGAAAGGTTCATCGGATGACAGTATGCAGCAAAATCGCGGACGGTTCCAGCGATACGGCGCGTTTGTGTCCTAGCGTTCCGACCGCCGGAGGAGCCAGATCCCCGCGTAACTCAGGGGCGTATACACGACCCCCATGCCGAATTTGAAGAGCCACCAGGGAATCATCATGAGGACGATTACTCTGAAGGGATAGACACCAATGAACGCGATGGCAAACCAGATGGCGGAATCGACGAACTGCCCCCACAGGTTCGAGAGATTGGACCGGAGCCAGAAGGCGCGGCCTCCCAGTTTCGCCTTGAGGAAGAAGAAAGAGAAAACATCCTGGTACTCTCCGATGATGAACGCCATCAGCGAGGCGAACGTGAACCGCAGAGAAAGGCTAAAAATCTGGTTGTAGGCCTCGGGCATGCGGAATTCGGAAGAGGTGGGCATGACGTTACTGAGTGCGTTGAAGATCAGAAAGACGACCATGCTGTAGAAGCCCATGCGTACGAACGCACGTGCATGGGCCTTGCCGTAGACTTCGCCGACCACGTCCGTCGTGAGGAAGACGAGCGGAAAGGCGAAGATGGCCGTGGAAAGATGCGTGCCGAAAATGAACGGCATGATTTTGATGCCCACGGTATTCGAAGCGAAGAGCGCGGTGAGGTAGAGCGTGAGCGCGATGACCAGTTTGCGGTCGAAGACGGGACGAGTGGATGCCGACGGGGAAACAGAATCCATGGCTTTGGAGGGAAAATGAGCTGAATCTGAGCGCCTCACGAAACAACCGCCTTCATGAAGGCGGCAAAGAGCGGATGCGGCCGGTGCGGGCGGCTCTTGAACTCTGGATGGAACTGGCTCCCCAGCATGAAGGGATGCCCCTTGAGCTCCACGATTTCCATGATGCCCTGCTCCTCCCACTCGCCGGAGAAGACAAGACCTTTTTCTTCGAGCTTCTTGCGGAGCGCATTGTTAAACTCGTAGCGATGACGGTGTCGCTCGGAGATGTCTTTGACGCCACCTGTGGTGAGCTTGTCGAATCCGTACGCCTCAAACGCCTTCGTACCTTCTTTGAGCGTGCACTTGTACGCACCGAGACGCAGCGTCCCGCCCTTGGCCCTGCCGGCATGCTGACCGGGGAGAAAGTGCACCACGTACTTGGATCTGGAAAGTTCGCCCGCTTCGTCGAATTCCTCGCTCGTGAGCTCCGAATCTTTGAGCATCGCCCGCGCGAACTCGATGGCAAGGATCTGCGAACCAAGACAGAGACCCAAATAGGGAACCTTGTTCGTACGCGCATAGTGCGCCGCGGCGATTTTGCCTTCGGTACCGCGAATGCCGAAGCCTCCCGGGACGACGATGCCCTTGCAAGACTCGAGCTTCTTCCACTCCTCCCTGTACGCCAACTGCACCTCAGCGTCGGCATCGGAAACGGGCTTCTCGAGCAATTCGGAATCCACCCAGACAATTTCCGCCTTGTGGCCGGTGTGTACCGCAGACGTCTTGATCGCTTCGATGACGGAAAGGTATGCGTCTTCAAGCTCCGTGTACTTGCCCACAAGCGCGATCGTCACCGGCTTCACGGCAGACTCATGGCGCTCCCGCCCGCGTTCCCACTCGGACATGTCTGGTGTAAGGGGACCGAGCTCAAGCTTCTCTCCGATGATGCGCGCGATGTCATGCTTCTGATAATTGAGTGGCACATCGTAGATCGAACTCACCGTGAGCGCGGGAATCACAGCCGCAGGCGCAACATCCGTGAACCGGCTGATCTTGGCGAGCAGCTCGGGAGACACGCGGTAATCCGCGCGCGCCAGGATCATATCCGGCTGCAGGCCATGACGCCGCAGTTCCCCGACGGAATGCTGCGTGGGCTTGGTCTTGAGTTCCTTTGAGCCCTTGAGGTACGGCAGGAGCGTTAAGTGCACATGGAAAAGGCGTGTCGGCCCGAGCTCGGACTTGAGCTGCCGCACGGCCTCGAGGAACGGCTGTCCCTCGATATCGCCGACGGTTCCGCCGATCTCGACCATCATGATGTCCGCCCTGCTCGCTTCGGCCGCTTCCATAATCCGGCGTTTGATCGCGTCGGTGATGTGCGGCACCACCTGAATCGTTCCGCCGAGAAAGTCGCCTTTGCGCTCCCTGCCGAGCACGTCTAAGTACACCTGCCCGGTCGTCACCGTGGAATGGCGGCTCATCGGCTCATCAATGAAACGCTCGTAGTGTCCCAAATCCAGGTCCGTCTCGGCGCCGTCGTCGGTGACGAACACCTCGCCGTGCTGGAACGGGCTCATCGTGCCGGGATCCACGTTGAGATAGGGATCCAGTTTCTGCACAAAGACCTTGAAACCGCACGCCTTCATGATCGCCCCGATGGAGGAGATTGCAATCCCCTTGCCGAGCGAACTGCAGACCCCGCCCGTGACCACGATGAAGCGGGCCTGCCCGTCGAAGCCCGCAGGGCGAAGTCGGGTCTCCATGCGCTTCTTTCCTGCGGAAGACTTGGGAAACTGTGTATTGGAACCTTTCGGTGGAATCATACAAAAAGTGGGCAATCCTTCCGGTGATCGGGGGAGGAGCCCGCCGGACATTCTACCCCTTGGACACGTGGGAGCAAGTGAGTTCATTCCCGAAATATCCGATTAACCCCTTGCAAGAAAGATGGAGATTTATAGAATTGCGCACAAGGAAGGATCCTTTTTCCTTCCGAAAACAAGGGGTTCCTAGGCAGCGGTCATTATCCATTGATTCAAACGCCTAGGAACTCCTTCTCTCAAATATAAAAAACACCGCTTTTTCAAACGGTGTCTTTGTTGCCGGTGAAACACTGATTACTGGCCGACCTGCACACGATTGACATTCTCGGTCATTTTGATGAGCGTACGGCGGGTGACTTTCTGTGTGATCGTGACTGTGGCCTCGGCATCGCCGGTCTGCACTAATGCAGGGGGCAGAACGAGCATGGTCTCGGCATCCTTGATGATGCTGCGGCGACTCGGACGATCGCCCCGTGACTCCGGCGTGCGTGCGCCACGCAGCGTGTGAATACGCGTCATGATGCGCGAACGGCTCAGGCTGGAAAAACCAGAGGTGCTCGGCGCGATCTCCTTGCGCTCACGCAGAAGAACTGCGGTTTCTACGGCCCCAACCGGAACACGCTGCTCGGACCGAGTCTTATCCTCGAGAAGACGGCGGGACATACGATTGGTCACGGCGGAGGAATTGACCATGGCGAACGTTGGCACCGCGGCTGCAAGCAGCAAAGCTGCAGCGGAGAGTGAAATCATGCGCTTCATAGAATCGAATGGAAAAGATGCAAAAGTAATCTCAGGGTACTGTGAGAACAGGGCAAGTCAATCAGAAAAGCGTCAGTATCGAATGAGAAACCAATGAATTCGACATAAATTTTGTGCTTGGCAATTCCTCACCTGAGATCAGGCGGATCAGGTCGCAGAAATTTTCTCACCCTGACAGACAGAGAAGGCACCATCACAGAAGTTTCCGCACTTTCGTCTGCATGCGTCGCGCGGTGCTCCGTGCTTTGCGCACGGCCTTTTTGGCGACCTTTCGCGCAGTGGACCCCGCCTCACCGGCGGCATCGGATGTCGCCTCTTCGGCACGGCTCACGAGCTTTGTGAGTTCTTTGCGCGCCACATCGAATGACTCCTGCGCATACGTCTTCGCTTTCTTCCAATTCTTCTGCACTTCATCGCTCTCGACGAACTCCTGCGCCTGGGCAGCCAGCTTCTTGCCATCCTGCTGCAGGTGCTTGCCGAGCAGCCGCGCGGCGGTTTCGGCGTCTTTGGCCTCTGCAAGATCCTTGCGCAGTTTCTGATTGCTGAAGAGGTACCCTGCCATCGCTCCGCCGAGTGTGCCGATAAGAAGAGAGAGTTTTTTCATAGGAGAGGGGGGAACAGGACGAAGTATGCAGTATACAGCATGCCAGTATACAGGAAGAATAATGCTGCGTATGAGAAGGAGCTCAGTACGCCTTGGCATAAAGAGCCATACTCTGAGCCGAAGCGCCGGAGAGAATATCTTTGCGCCCCTTGGCTTTCGCTGCATCCGGATCGAGCAGACGAATGGACGCTTTAACCTCATTTTGGATCTTTTCGGCCGTGGCCAGCTCGCCATCCCACGGCGCCCACACGAATCCTCCTTCTCCATCGATACGCTCTTTGAGCTCCCCGTACGTCTTCGCTTCGAACGTATGATCGTCGAGAAAACGCTGCGCCTGCGTAAACAGGCCATCATGAATCGACTGAAGCAATTTTTCAAAGGCCGCAACAGTGCACTGCGCGAGCGGCCACGCTTCTTTAGAGGATGTATCCCGCCGTACGACCGTCACCTGTCCGGCTTTGAGATCCTTCGGGCCGATCTCAAGACGCACGGGAACCCCCTTCACCTCCCATTCATTAAATTTGAAACCCGGAGATTTCTCGGTTCGATCATCGACGAGAACGCGGAAATTGGACAATTGAGTTTCAATCTTGCGACAGACATCGAGAATGGCGGAACGCTCTTCATCTGATTTATAGATCGGAACGAGCACGATCTGTGTCGGCGCCAGAGTGGGCGGAATGCGCAAGCCCTTCTCGTCCCCGTGTACCACGATGAGCGTGCCGATGAGCCGGGTGGATACCCCCCAGCTCGTCATCCACGGACGTTGCGCCTTGCCACCAGCATCGAGGAAAGAAACCTCATACGCCTCCGAGAATCCCTGACCGAGATTATGAGACGTTCCTGCCTGGATCGCCTTCCCGTCACGGGCGAGAGCCTCCGTCGTGAGGGTATAGAGAGCACCGGCGAACTTCTCGTGCTCCGGCTTGCGGCCGGTGAGCACCGGGAGCGCGAGCATCTCGCGATCGAATGTTGCATACATCTGCAGTGCAGCTTCGGCCATGGTATCCGCCTCCTCCTTGGTCGCATGGCAGGTATGCCCCTCCTGCCACAAAAATTCGAGCGTGCGCAAAAACGGCCGCGTACGCATCTCCCAGCGCACAATGTTCGCCCACTGGTTCACCTTGAGGGGCAGATCGCGGTGCGAGTGCACCCAGCGCGAGAACGCAGAGTAGATGATCGTCTCGCTGGTGGGCCGCACGTAGAGTTTCTCGGCGAGTTCCTTCCCTCCCCCGTGCGTGACAACCGCGCACTGCGGAGCGAATCCTTCAACGTGCTTCGCCTCCTTCGCAAGCAGGGATTCGGGAATGAAAAGAGGGAAGTATGCATTCTGCACGCCCAGAGACTTGATGCGACGATCCAGATCGCGCTGCATGTTTTCCCAGAGCGCATATCCGTAGGGCTTGAAGATGATGCAACCGCGTGTTTCCGCATTTTCGGCAAGATCCGCCTGAGCAATGACGTCAAGGTACCACTGCGGGAAATCTTTTTTTTGGTCGGCAAGGCGGGGCATAGCGAATGGAAGAGGAAACAAGATCATCTTAAGCGCCCCCATACGGAGAAGACAATGCTATGCACGGATTTGTCCGTTCCCTCTCACAATCCACTTATAGCTCGTGAGAGCCTCCAAGCCCATGGGACCGCGTGCATGAAGCTTCTGCGTCGAGATGCCGATTTCCGCTCCCAGGCCGAACTGGGCACCATCTGTGAACGCGGTGGAAGCGTTGGCATAGACGGCGGCGGCATCAACCTCGCGAAGAAAGCGCTCAATTGTTGCATGGTCCTTTGCGATAATGGATTCACTGTGGCCGGAAGAGTATCGACGAATGTGTGCGAGTGCCTCATCCAGGTTTCGCACGGTTGCAATGGAGAGTTTCAGCGAGAGAAATTCCGTTCCGAAGTGTTCCTCCTTTGCCAGTTCCAGCAATGAGGAATCATAGAATCCGCGCAAGTGATCGAAGGCGGGCTTATCCGCGAAGATGAGGATGCGCGATGCTTCGAGCGGTTTCATGATCCGCGAGAGATCGCTGAGGCGATCTTCGTGGATGATGACGGTATCGACGGTGTTGCACACGCTGGGACGACGCGTTTTGGCGTTGAAGATGATGGAGGCTGCCATGGTCACATCTGCCGATTGATCGACATAGATGTGCACGATTCCCGCTCCGGTTTCGATGACCGGAATAGTCGCTTCCTCGCGCACGACGTCGATGAGCTTCTGACTGCCACGGGGAATGACTACGTCAATAAGTCCACGGGCATGGAGCATTTCTCCTACGGCACTGCGATCAGGTGGAAGCAGCAAAAGAACCTCTTCGGGAATAGATGTGTCGCGGAGCACGCGATGGATGCAGGCCGCGAGAGCTTCATTGGAGAACGAGGCATCACTTCCTCCTTTCAGAGCACAGGCGTTGCGTGATTTGAAACAGAGAGAGAATGAATCAACTGTTACATTCGGCCGCGCTTCGTAAACAATGCCGATGACGCCGATAGGAACGGAAACCTTTGTAATCTTCAGTCCATTCGGGCGTGTGCGCTCCTCGAGCGTTTTTCCGACAGGCGAGGGAAGGCCGGCCACTGTGCGAACATCCTCGGCGATGGCACGGATGCGTTTCTGGTTGAGCAGAAGCCGGTCATACTTGGGATCCTGAGGATCCATCTGCGCGAGGTCTTTCTTGTTTGCTTCGAGGATGGTATCTGCGTCTTTCTCCAGCAGATCGGCGAGGCGGAGCAACAACGCCTCGATATCCTTTTCAGGAATCCCTGCAAGGGTTCTGCTCGCCCGCTTCGTTGCCTGCAGTTGTTCCCTGAGACTCATGAGCGAGAGAGGGAACGGGAACGTTCTGCGGCTGCTTGGATTGCATCGTGGAAGATGTCCATGAAGCCTCGTTCCCGGAGTACCTTCAGCGCCGCCTCCGTCGTCCCACCTTTCGACGTCACCGCTTCGCGCCATGCAGATGCGCTTTTCTCTCCTCCTTTGAGCAGCATGCTCCCGGATACAAGAAGTTCACGGGCAATGTGCGCGCTTGTCTCGGAGTCGATTCCCATTGCAGAAGCTTCCTGTTCCAGGAGTTCCGCTAGCAGGAACACGTAGGCGGGACCGGATCCTGCGACTGCGGTGAACCCGTCGATCATGGATTCCTCCTTGAGCCGTGCTGCCATGCCCATGGCGGAGAAGAGCGCCTCAGCGTGCTGCACCTGCGCGGGAGTGACAGCGGGAGAAGCGACCCATCCCGTGATGCCGCGTCGGACGCGAGCCCCCAGATTTGGCATGGCGCGGATGATGCTCGAAGAGCCTGTGGCTGTGGCGATCTTTTCCATCGTCACTCCGGCCATGACGGAAATGATGAAGCGGTTGTTCCAGCGCTTGCCCACGCTCTGCATAAGAGTAGGGAACGACTGCGGCTTCACGACGAGCACGACGCAGTCGGCTGTTGCTTCCCGAGGATCGGTCAGCCTGCGGTCTGCAGACGCGGGAGCGAGCTTCTCCGCGTTCTCATCGCAGAGCCAGACATCCTCTGCCTTGCCTGCGGCGACGAGGCCGCCGTAGAGCGCCGAGCCCATGTTGCCCGCGCCGATGATCGCAGTGGAAATCATGACATGGAAGGGAAGAAATAGTCGGCTCGTATGAAGGGCGGGTGCCCCCGCTTGCCCATGCACTTCGCGAGGACGGCATGGCCGTACGCAGCCATTCCAAGACCGATGGTGGCTCCTTTCTCATCAAGGACGGACACGATGTCTCCCTTCCGAAAGACGCCTTCGAATGCCCGTATACCGACGGGAAGCAAGTTCGCGGGCTGTTCCGCGCTCAATGCCTTTCCCGCCCCCTGGTCCACGGTCACGCTCCCACACCGATGGTCGGCGGAACTGGCAAGCCAGCGGCGCGTACGCGACAGATGGGAGCGCGTCGGGAGAATCGTGGTTCCTACCATTTCACCTCGTTGGATGCGCAAGAGTACGTCGGGGGCAGCCGCGTTGGCAACGTGTGTCGTGATTCCCTGTGTTGAGAGGAGCTTGGCCGTCTCAAGTTTCGTCTGCATCCCGCCGCGTCCGAAGGAGGATTTATGCCCGATGCGGATGCGGTCCATATCCTTGATAGGATGGAAGGTCTTGATGAGTTCCGCGCCCTCCTCTTCGATTGGGCGATCGAAGACTCCGTCGATGTTCGAGAGGATCACGAGGGCATCCGCGCCGATCATCGAAGCCACGAGCCCTGCAAGCTGATCGTTATCAGTGAACATCAGCTCTTCTACGGACACCACGTCATTCTCGTTCACGATGGGAATCACGCCTTCCTGGTGAAGAGCATCAAAACAACACCGCATGTTGGTGTAGTGATCTCTGGTGCGGAAATCTTCCTTGGTGGCAAGAACCTGCGCGACGGTCAATTTATGCTCCTGTGCCGCCGACCGGTAGTTGAGCATGAGTTCCACCTGGCCGACAGCTGCGAAGAGCTGGCGCTCGCCCACGGATTCGGCAGAGTGGGCATGGAGTTGTTGCATGCGGCTCTTGCCGCATGCCACCGCTCCGGAGGAAACAATCGTGATTTTCACGTTGCTTTTCATCAACGAGGCGACCTGCTGAATCAGTTGGGTGATAGCGCCTTTGTCCAACGTGTTCTGTGAGGTCAGAAGCGCGTTCGTGCCGATTTTGACAACGATATTGGCGTAGAGGGTCTGCATGGCGGCAACCAGAAGCATTGAACTCTAAAAGGCTGAACATCAGCATAGCATTTGCTTTGTGCTTAGCCACATTTCCTACGCATTCATACGCACTTCATTTAACTCAACGCTATTCCCACCATCGTCACCGCGGCGCCGAACGCAATTCCTGCGAACACCTCGGTGAAGGAATGCCCCAAAGTCTCCTTAAGCCGGTGGAAGTGCTGGAGCACGTTGAGGACGCGCGCTTGCTCACCCAGAACTGCCCTGACCCCGATGGCGTCGTACCAGACGATACAGGCGAAGACCGTGACAATGGCAAACTCGACGGAATCCGTACCCATTTTGTGACCGACAATGATGAGAAGCGACATCACGAAAGCCGAGTGGCTGCTGGGCATACCCCCCTGCTGGAAGAGGTGGCGATGCCCGGCACCGGATTTCATTTCTTCCACAACGTACTTCACGATTTCTGAGAGCACGAGCACGACCAGCGGGATGAGGAAGAGGTAGGTACGGAGCGTGTCGGAGAGAGGAGTCATGATAAGGATAGTGGAAGATTCGAATACTGGAATACTGGAGTATTGGAATAATAGAGTATTGGGGAATGGGAAGGGAAATGTCGAATCCAAAAACCCCAACCCAAATATTCCGTACTCTAATATTCTATTATTCTTATAGTCTCATTCCCTAAACGGCAGAAACATCACACACTCCTCTGTACGGACACCGCTTGCACGCACTCACGCCCGGCGTCGGCCGGAAGTCTTTCGCCCAAATGCGCTCACGAATGAGTTTCAGCTGCGTGCGTGCGTCCTTGAGCTGGGAAACCAATCGCAGTGTGGACCGTTCCACGGTGCCCTCGTCCGAAAGGAAGAGGAGGAGCAATTCCGTGCAGGGTTGATCGAAGAGGTGTTCTGCGGCGAGTGCATAGAGAGACAGCTGCAAATCCGCATCGGCCTCCGCCTGCGTGCAGGGCGCCGTCGTTTTGTAATCCACGATGCGCACCCCCTGCTCCGTCCGCTCGACACGATCCAGCCGCCCCGTGATGGTCATGCCGTCGATCTCCAGTGTGAAGCTCTTCTCCACCGCCAGAACCGACCGCGGAGCCTGAGACCACCATGCGAAGAATTGCCGCAGAAGCTCCTCGCCGCGCTTGCGCGCGAAATCCGCCTCGAATTGCGTGGGGAACGTATTGAACACGAAGGACTGGTGCCAGATTTCGAGCAGTTTCTCCTCCGTGAGAAGTCCGGTTTGCGATCGTTCTTCGGGAATAAAGAGGCCCAACTGATCCTCCCGCACCCCTTTTCCTTTGTCCTTCGTCCTTAGTCCTTTTCCCTTCGTCCTTCCTCCCTGCGCTAACTCCAACTCCAATTCACCCCATCGCTTCAATGCGTTATGAACGCTCGCCCCGAAACTCTCTCCTTCCGAAATGCCCCAGGGGATTTTTTTGATGTTCGAAAACTCGTACTGGCGGGGACAGGTCCTGTACCTCCTGAGTTGGGAATACGAGAGGGACACGCTGAACAGAATAGCCGAAAATGGACAGAGTGACCCGTGCCGTCGTCAACTTCCCTGTCCCTCCTGCGAAGGTATATCCACCTCATCGAGCAAATGTTCGAAACCTGCCAAGTCTTGTGACGGGATTTGCCTCTTGGCCGCTTGAATTGCAGGGAAACTGGTATCGACGATGCCAAAGGGAATGGCCACCGGAGCGGCAGGCCGTTCGATGGCTTCCTTGAGAGCCGACTGATTCCTCTGATAGACATTTTCCAGCCTGTTCGCATCCTCCCAGATCAATTCCAGTCCATGCAATGTATGACGGTAGTCCTCAAAGCTGCATGCCGGATTGGAGAGGAGAGTCATGAACGTGCTGAATTTCTCCTCGAACTCATGCTTGAGCTGCAAGCGAACGACATCTTTTTTCTCCGCAGAAAAAGCGGAATCCCGAATTCTCTGTTCCGCGCGCAGAATGGAATGACGAATGCGATGAAGCACATCCGCACGAACTTCGTGTCGGAACGCCGACTGTGCCACTTCCTTCTGCGACCCGTCGGCAGCATAGATAAGGGCACTCTTCTGGAAATGTTTCCTGAACAAATTTGTCACCTGCACTTCCTCGTGATACTTCAGAACGACATCCTGGATGGACATGCGCACTTCCGGGAGGAGGTCCCCGCTCTTGCCGAACTCCGCGAGATCAAGCATGCGCTCCTCGCCGTTCGCCGTCCTGTACCGGAAGGCGAGCGGTTTCCCTTGCTTCTGAAGCTGCTGGCGCAGTTGCACGAGCTCCGCATACGCGTCCGCTTTGGCCAGCTCCAGCGGCGGAACGGTCCAGAAATCACACATCAGCACACTCTGGAGGAAGTGCCGCTTGGCGACCACGGCTTCCTGCACCCGCGGCTTAACGATAGCCGCGAGAGTCTGCTGGAAGAGCTCTTGCTGTTTTTGCACATCGTCGACTCCCTGTGATTGGATGAGCGTGTGCGTGCGTTCCTGTGCGAGCGCGAGGTCACCGGGCGCAAGGAGAGGCTGCGTGTACTGCAGGAAGTAGACCGAGAACATCTTCTCCCGCATGTTCCGGTTGATGTGCTCCGAGTTCTCGTACATCTTCCGGTAGTAGTCCTCGTATTCCTTCTTTGACCACGTCGGTGAAAGTTTCTTCCACAGCCACTGGAACGTGGTATCCCCATAGGCAGCACCTTGACCAACCGTCCGCTCCGTCTCTTTCCTTTGAATTTCGCTGAGGAGCGCAGCTCCATCTTCCTGCAAGTACGCTTGCTCATCCTTGTTCCACTCCTTCACGGCGTCGAAGATCGCTTCGCTGTGGATGCCGGCCCAGGCGACGGGAATGGCGAGCACACCGCCCGCAAGCCATCCCGGCGCGGCGGCGGACCCGACGGAGAGAAACGGAATGGATGCGTTTGCAGCCTCCGCACCGACGGCAGCCGTCAGCGCATATTCCCCTGTCCCCCACACGAGTCCCCCCGCCCCCGCTCCCACGAGCGACTGGCGCTTCTTGCGCAGTGCTTCCGCAAGACCGGCGTTGCCCTGCTGCCGGGCACGAGAGATTTCCCACTCATTCAGAGAAACGAGTAATACGTCCACGAGCACGCCCAGACCCGCCAATCCCGGACCCACAAATCTTGCCCACTTGGCCTGAACCTTTTCGGCTCCTTCCAATGCACGCAGCAATACCTTCGCCTCTTCGTCGGTTCCCTCCGCTGCTTTGAGAGCAGCCCTGTTCTCATGGAGAAGACGCGCGACTTCCGCATGATTCCCTGCCTGCTGCGCCGAGCGCACTTGTTTCTTGAGATCATCGAGCGTCTCAACGGATCGTTCCGCCATTTCCGCGGCCGCCCCCTGCCGTGCCACCTGCTTCACACCCTCGGGTTGCCCGCCGAGCGCACTCGCCCCTTCGCCATCCGGCACGTTCGAACGTACGCCACGATCGGCCGGAGTGAGTTTCGATGGAGAAGTTTCTGTGGCTGTAGCCGTTGAGGAAACGGGTTTCGATTCGGGAGGTGAAAGTGGAGATGATGCGGGCTTGGTTGACGGTTGAACCGGAGAGGAAACGGGCGCAGAGGGAGATTGGGGCAACGGCGGGGGTTGAGCACCGGGCGTCTTCGGAAGCGGGGGAGGAGATACGACAGGTTTGGTCGGGGGTGTCGGAGCAGTCGCAGCTGCAGTCTTCGAACCAGGGAGCGGAGGTGGAGTGGCCTTCGCCTTGGGAAGTGGCGGAGGCACGCCCGAAGTCTTCGGTAGCGGTGGAGGAACGGCGGCCCCGCCAGAAACAGGCGGTGGCGCTATGGGCAAAGGCGGCGGAAGGCCTGTCTTTGCGTTGTACCAGGTCAACACATCATTCCATATGGCCTGATAGTCACGAACTGGCCCGGAGAAAATCAACCGCGTCAACCAGTTTCTCAACGACAACTCACGCATCTTCACCTTTTTCATGCAATCAAAAATGCTGTTTTTCAGAATAGTTCGTGCAGCATCGGGTGTTAGCCCGGGCGTGATGAGGTGTCTCAATCCCAGCTTACCCGCAATGGTGTTCAACTCATTGAGATCCTGACTGTGCTCAATGATGCCAACCCATTCAATATTTTTAACACCAGCCTTCCCTAATACCGTGCTGATGTACCAGGCACGTCGATAACCGGAAAACCTATTCAGGAGGCCGGAACCCGACCGGTATTCGGAAACAAAATTTTTCATCAGGCTCACATCTTTGCCGCCACGATAGGTATCTCTAAGCATCTTCCATTGCGCCCAACCCGGAATACTCCCCTGAATCATCTCCGCCGCATTAAACCGGAAGATCGGCCCACCGCCGACGGCGAATCGTTTGATGGTGGTGCCAAGCACGCTGGCGCTTAACGAAAAGAGACCTGTTTCCGCCATACCCGTTGCCACAGTCGCGGCTTTGTCCCACTTCGTTGGTTCGTTCCATAGCCCACTGACCACATCACGGGGAACTTTGAAGATGACAAAGTCCCGAATATGACGTAGGTCCGCGACATAGAGGAATTGACCGATGACCATCGCCATGACATCACTGCGCCCTGCAAACGGGAGTTTTTTTCCTACCTCAGTGCCCTCTCCCAAAAACAGCCGACTGTGCTGCACAATCCTCGAACAAAAATGAGAGAGACCCGACTCCTCTCCAAATCGCATGCGGCTGGAAATCCGGAAAATTTCATCCTTGCTCGTGACTGCAGGATTAACACAGAGATCGATCGCATTTCCACTCTGCTGTTTCCAACGCAAAATTCCATCTGCACCTGTCACGAGTGTGATCTGCAAAACGTCCAGAGACTGACGGAGCGGTTCCAGCGCCTGTTGCGGCCGGTTGCTACCCACTACCTGCGTGCTACAGCGATTTTCAAGAAATACTTTCTGGAAAACTTCCAGCTTGGCCAATGCATCGTCACACTTCTCCCCGATCTTCGACTGAATATCCTCTGTGTCAGTTGGAGCGTTCTCTTTTCTCTCCTCGAGCCAACGCTGCAAATTCCCCAATCCCGCACTGTTGTTTTCGAACACGATCTTCTCGCGCGAGGCGCCGAGTAATTCGGGAACTTTCGCATCGAGCGCTTTGACATACTCACCAAACTTCTTCAATGCCCATGGACCGAAGTCCTCACCCGATCGGGCAAATGCAACAACGTGATCTTTCAGTTCCTCTGCCTTTTCCACCATCGCACTTTCCTCTGCGGGCAGCAGAATGCGCTTGTTCTCATTGAACGCTTTCCCCAATTGCGTAAAATTTTCGGGCATCCACAGTTCTTTGCCCGCTTTCACTGCTGCGCGCATTCCCAAAACGGCGCCGCCTGCGGCAAAGAGGGAAATAATCGGATGTCCGATGCCCCATGTCAGCATCTCCTTTGAAATTTTCACAGCCCGCACTGCCGCGGAACCTCCTTCTTTGATAATCGGCAAAAGCAATCCGAACCTGTTTGCAATATAAACTGCAAACAGAGCCTCGTAGCGATGCTCCACAATCCATTGTTCAAGATGTTTCAGCGCAGATTCGAAATGCTGCTCGTAATTCTCAATGGCGATATCAACGTGGGCATACATAATGCCGTTCTCGGGTTTTCTCTCGAATTTTCTTCCCATATCCTCCATAAATTTCTGGTAATCAGGGCTTGTCTCCCCGTCTTTCAGACCAGAAATTGACCGAATGATCTCTGCGCCTTTTTCGGGATTTTCCTGATAGACCTCCCTGTATGCCCGTACAGCTTTGTGATAATTCTCTTCGCTCAACCCATACTGTTCGGCCTTGTTTCCCAATCCCACCATAGACTTCAGACGATTTTCTGCATTCGCGAGCAATGCCTTCGCCTGATCCAACGAGCTAAGATTCTTTTTCATCCACTGGACGCCTTCATAGATTCCATACCCCGCTCCAGCCGCAAGCAACGCCACCAGTCCCACACCCGGAATCCACTTCACGATCTTCCAGAACTTGCTTTCCTTCTTTGTCGATTTCTCCTCATTCTTCCCCGTATCCCCTTCCCCTTTCTTCTCGCCTCTCCACCACTTCCAGAGCTTATAGATCAATGCCACTCCGAGCGTGGACCCGACCGCAATCGTCAGCGTGGGATGCTCCTGTGCAAATTCCTTCGTCCGTTCCCATCCGGCCTGAGCCTTGTTTTTCGTCCATTCCCACGTGCGCTCGATGGCGTTTGGCTGCGCAGGAACGTTGGCAGCAGGAGTCTGGCGGGACGCATTGATGCCGCGCTGCAGGAGACCAATCTTGCGCAGTGTTTCCACTTTGGCCTTCGACTGTTCCTGAAGGCGCTGGCAATTGGAATCGATGACGGATCGCTGCTGCTCCGTGAGCGACTTGCTGCGCTCGAGCATTGCCCGATACACAGGCGATGCTTCATCAAGAGTCCCTACGGCCTGTTCCAGACGATCAACCTCCACGCTATCCTGCAAAAATGTTTCGAGAACCTGATCGGGAAGAACCTCCACATCTCGATAGAGGAGCCTCTTCTCGCGCAGGGATGCGGATTGCCAACCGAAATGAGCATGAGAAATCATGAAATACCTTTAGGAACGGGAAAAAAGCGAACGCAGAAATTCCGTGGTGCCGCGTACTGCGGTATTGAGACCTCTTCCGGTCGCGGCGGCCCCCCCGATCATGAGAGGATTGATGACGCGGTCATACTTCCCGTGAATCCAGTGCTGCATCCGTTCGACTGGCGAGGCATCGGGAGAGAGGCTGTGTTCGAGCTTTTTTGCGGACATGGGAGAATGACGGGAAAGAAATAATTAGGAAGGAACGATTTCGAAACCGATTTCCTTTTTCTTCTCTTCATTCTTGGAATTCCTATAGGTCACTTCGATATCTTTTTTGCCATTCAGTTTCTTCAATTCTCCGACGACATTCTCAAGCTCCGTCATACTGACGGTTACGGTTCCAGTGAGGGCACTCAACACTGTTCCGTTGAATACAACGCTGCCATCGCTGATCTTTTCGATACTAGTCACAGAAATGCCAGATCCACCAACAGTGACACGACACTTTTTCTCTCCAACCTTCAGTAGCGTTACTCCCTTCTCCACAATTTTCGAAACTTCCAGACCACCGATTGCCAATGATTCAACTTTGGTACGCGGGAGTTTTTCCGCCGGAGCAACCGCAGGCGCTGCAGGTATCATCTGCTTCTCGCCGGCGACGATGCCCGCCATGGCAACCATGTCGGCCATGGTGAATTCAAGTGATGTCTTTTGAACCTTGAGGCGATTGGCCACTTCTAGAATGAAACCGGGGAAATCCAGCGCCGTATTGCCCCATGCCTTCGCCTGGTCATAAATCTTCGAGAATGTATCGACGGATGCTTGTCCCTGTTGATGGGCACCCTGAACAACCTGCGTTGCCCCCTCTTTGATCTTCACGCCCAGACGATTGATCGTGGCATAGAAGACACCGTAATTTCCCACGATCATATTGAAACCATCCTTCAGCCATACCGGAAGGAACTTCTCCATCTCGGCGACCACCCCGCCCAGTGCGATGGCAATTCCCGCCCGCACCTTCCCGATTGAACCATCGATTTTGCTCCAGATACTCATCATCCATTCGCCGGCAGTCTTCATGCCCTCGACGGTCTTATCCCACCCGAACCCCACACCTGATTTTGTCTTGCCCATAAGCCAATCGGTCCACTGGCCCACCTTTTCCGTTCCGCTCTTCATCTGATCCCCCGTCCACGCCATCCAGCCTTCGGGCTTTTGCTCTGCAGTGGATGCCTGTCCGTTCGCGATTGCTTCTCGGAGCACCGCTTTCTGCGCGTCCACAAGAAGCCGCAAATCCACGATCGCATCGAGAAGATCCTGAGGAATCTGATTCTGATCAATATTCTGCTTTAGCGCGTCCAGATCCTTCTTTTCCATGCCCTTCAGCCGCTCCCGGATGAGGGCCTTCTTGCCTTCAGCATCATCGACTGCCTGCACTTCCCTCTTAAGATTCTCAAGAAAATCCCTGGTGCTCGGGGCAACCTCGCGTGCGGCATCGGGCGATGAAGGAAGTATTTCTGTTCCCATGGAATAGTAGGAGAAAAATTACGAAATCCTCACCAGCGAAAGTGCGCTTAATTTCCGATTCGGGCTCAGCAGGATTTGACTACCCACATTGACCCCGACAATCTCTCCTCCTTGCACATCAAGGGAATTCGCACCTTTACCGGCAACAATTGACCGCACGATCGCCTGCAGTGTTGCCTTCTCAAGACGTACTTGGCTGCCATCTCTGTTTTGGAAGAGCAGCGCTCCGCTGGCTTCTTTGCGAACATCAGTCGACAAATCGGTCAGTGCATGACCGCCAGCTACGATTCCATATTTCTGACCATTAACCACAACCTGCACTCGACCATTTTCTTGGACCAATTGTGCCGTTACCGCGGAACCGGCTTCCGATGGAAATGAAAAGGGCTTGTTCAATACAGACACATTCGCAGGCAATTGATCAAAGCCGATTGCCTGGAACATTTCCTGAGCCTGCTGTGCCTGCGCCACCTGACCGGGGAGTGTTTCGGGCAATACTTCCGCCGTTGCAGCCATAGCCTGAAGATCCTCAGGAGTGAGAGCGGTCTTGCCACCGTTGCTTTCTTTCTTCTTCCACGCGGCAACGACCTCACTGTAATAGATCTCGCGATTGAATGCGGGACCGCGCGTTTGCGCGAGTGCCTTGAATCGATCGGCCAGCTGCGCCTGCCCGCGCTCCGCCGCCTCGCCCTTGGCCTTCGCTTCGGGATCTTCGGGGCTGATCGGCGCGAGCGTCAGGTTGTTCTTCTTCATGACAGACAGCAGTTCCGCATAATCCGCACCTGCCAACTCATTAAGCCATTTCTCCGCCGGCTTGAATCCGAGCATGCCGAGCGTCTTGGCCATGCCGCGCAGGGTGGAGGAACCCATCGCCTGGATCTGCTTCATGAATCTCTGAATCAGTTCGAACACCTTTTGCATCCCGTCACTGATCTTGTCCATCGCGCCTTTGCTGGTGCCCAGATCTTCCTCTTCTGGAGTTTTCGGGACGACTTGAGGAGCTGTTGTGACCGCATCAGGATTTGTCTGATGATCGGGAGATGCCTGCGATGCATCCTGTGTGTTTCGAGAATCAATCGTCTGCGCAAGTTGTTCGCGAGGGTTTCTTAAGACAGTATTCTTCTTCGCAACGTCCGGAGAAAGAGAAGGTGCTACTGGTTGGACAGGCTTATTCACCTGAACATCAATCTGCCCTTCTGGGGGTGTAATGGGCTGCTTAGGAGGCATGTTTGTTTTGGGGAATTTACTACTATTTTACCACAAAAACCCCATTTCTCACAACCCACCCCGGCACGCTATCGTGCCTCTTTGACGCCATGCTCCGTGCACCCGGATTTCCGAACAAAAAACACAAACAGAAAAACAAACAGCCATCGCCCCAAGTCCTAATCCCTAATCCCCAATCCTTCCCATGAATATCCAGCACTTCGAGAAGAACTTCAGTTTCACGGGCAGGGAACTGCCCACCGTGGCGCGCAAAATCGGCAAGATCGCCACCTACTGCAAGCGCGTGAAGGACGCCGCGTCGGCCATCCGAGTCGAGGTGGAACGGCAGAAAACGAGGAAAGAACGCGATCAGATCATGGTCATCGTCACCGTGGAGCTGCCCGAAAAAGTGTTGCGCGCGGAATCGAGAAAGCCCGATATGATCGAAGCGCTCGATCGCTGCATTGAGAAATTGGAACCGCAACTGAAGCGGTACAAAGAGATGAGAACGAAAAAAAGAGGATAAAACCAGCGCAGGAAGCTTCCTGCGCTGGATGCGCTGCGCTTTTTATTCTTCGAGCCACTTCACCCGATCAAAACCGGGAAGCGACGTCACCCACGTCTGCCCGGGAGCGAAGAGGAGCGGCAAGCCGTCTTCCGTTTCGAAGACGAAGGGACTCATCAGATCTTTCTTGCGCCACAATCCTTCCTGCACTTTTCCCCCGCTGAAGAGGAGTGCATGTCCTTTGCCTGTCACCGGGATCGTCAGACGTCCCACCTCGCCGACCCCCGTCACGGGCATCTCGAGTACGAGCACATTGCGCGGATGACCCTGATCATCAACGGAACCACTGGAGCGGACATAGGCATCCTTGAGCCTAGAATAACGGTAGACGATATCGTGTGCGGGATTGTGAAAGTTGAGCTTCACCGTGAGTGCTTCCGGCACGCTGACTCCGCCGCCGATTACATAGGGCGGCCAAGGGGTTTCTGTAATCGGTTCACCGGGGAATTTCATGATTTCGGAACTCTGGATGAAGAGATTGTGCGGCTCGGGAATCGTTTCGTCGCGCTCCGCGCTGCCGTAATGCGAGAGGAGATCGATGGCTGCAATGTCGCCGCGACGCGCCTTTGCGTACGCCTCGGGACTCGCACCGGCATGAATGACTGTCGAGACGAGCGGCTGCAGGGCATCGATGAAGTACGGCCGAAGCGACCTCACCGGCCCGATGCGCTTGGGCAGATTATCCGCGTCAAATACAACGGCGAAACGCGAGATGAACCCTTCCACGGGGAACTCCCACACCATGAGCGCATCATCGATGCCCTCCTGGTGCGGACGTGCGCTCTCGTGGTTCTCGATCATCACCGCGAGCAGGCGCTTGCGCGGCACGTCGCTGGGAATCCGCAGTTTAGAAAGAATCGTCGCGTCACTGAAAGCACTCCCCGACTGTCGATGTCGTGCAGGCTCCCAACCGGACAGAGAAGCGGATGATCCCGGTACGATGAGCCGCACGAGAAAAGCGCTCGCGAAGAACACCGCAAAGACAATACCGACCGCGACACCCAGTGAACGAATTTGCGCTTTGGTAAGAAGACGTTTGTGCATCGAAACAAGAATGAATTGCTTACTCGTCCTTCCCCTTTTTCTCCTTCTTGGCCGGAGCTGCCGAAGCTGCCGGAGCGCCTTCCGCTGTCGGAGCGCCTTCCGCACCAGCAACCACTCCTTCGGCCGGTACTCCTTCGACCGTGGCCGCCGGAGCTGCCACGACTTCTTCCTCCTTCCGCTGCTCCTGCGCGGTGACGAGCACCGTCTCAAGGCTATCCAAAATGGTCACTCCCGCCGGGACAATGAGATCCGACACCTTAATAACAGCGTGAACCTGAGCGAGCTTGCTCAGCGTCACCTCGATATCATGCGGCAGGAGCATCGGCAGACAGCGCACCGTCACGTGGTTCTGCACCGTCACGATGACTGCGGCGAATTCCTTCACCGCCAGGGCCTCGCCCGTGAAGCGGATTGGCACCGGAGCCTCGATTTCTTTCTTGAGGTTCACCGCGTAGAAATCCACATGAGTGATGTGCCCCGTGATGGGATCGTACTGGAGCTCGTGGAAGAGCACCGGAACCTTCTTGCCGTCGATATCCAGATCCACCAGTGTGTTCTCACCTGCCTTGGTAAAGGCCTTGGTGAGCTCGATCGAGACGCACTGCACCTGGGTATTCTTTACCTCATTGCCATACAACACGCACGGAACACCGTTCGCACGCCGAATTTCGTTGGGAGTCCCTTTTGCACGGGCCGTTGCTTTCAGTGAAACCATTTCCATACAGAGAAACGAAACTGAAGACGAGAGAAAAATACAATAGACGCGACACGCGGGCTGTCTCTCCTCTGCCCCTCTCCACCCGACAAGAGGGAGAGGTGGATGAGGGGGAATCAACACCAGATGGACCCCATCCCACCAACGAAAGAGAAGAAAGCCCGAAAAGGGTACGGGAGACAAAGCGACTGGTCAACGTCCTGCAAGAGATTTCTACTGATTCCAAGATCGATCTCACGCATCAGGCAACATCAAATAACGCTATTGATGTCTTCAGTATTACCGATTGGTTCAATAATTCGTGCCGAAGTCGGGCTTTGCCCGACTGGAGGCACACCGCTGAGGGAAGAGTGGGCTCATGGGAGGGAAACCGTAGGTGTCCCTTCCATGCCTCGCCGCCACTTCCAGAAGTACTTCAGTGCGCTTGCGATGTGAATGCGCCCCGTCCTGCGCAGGAGAAGGGAAAAGAAGCCCCCTCCGCTCAGGCGCTGCCTGCGATCCCGCGCCACGATAGAGGAAGCAAAAACCACCCGCTTGCCCTTAAGATGCGTGCGTCGGCACAAGTCCATATCTTCGAAAAAGAGGAAGAACCGCTCATCGAACCCCTGAAGCTGATCGAAGAAATCCTTGCGGAAAAAGAGGCACGCCCCCACCACCCAATCTGTGTCGCGGACGGGAGCATCCGGCACATCCGTCTGCAGGTAGTGCCGAAGCCTCTGGCGGAAAATATGCTGCAGGAATGTCCGCTTGATCAAGACATCGAAAAGCGTGGGAAACGCCCGCGCGGACTCGCGCACCCGTCCATCGGGATACGCCAATTTCGGCGCGAGAATGCCGATGGAAGGATCCGCCCGGAACATCTGCACCATGCGCTCCACTCCCGTTGATTCCAGCTCGTTGTCAGGATTGATGATCAACAAATACTCGCCGCTGGCAAATCTCGCCGCGTAGTTGTTGCCCGCGCCGTATCCGCGATTGCGGTTGGATTCGAGCAGCCGGACATGCGGATGATGGCCAAAATGCGCCCGCAGCGTGCCGATGCTGTCATCCTCGGAATGGTTGTCGACGACCAGAATTTCAATATCGCTCGCAATGGTCTGCTGCAGAAGCGCCCGCACGCACTTCACCGCATCCTGCGCCGACCAGGTGGTGACGATGATGGCCGAGACGAGAGGTTTCATACGAAAAGGTTAGCGAGGTTGAAGAGGTTAGAGAAGCCTGATACGTATCAACATTTCAGGCCCCTCACCCCTAAAACTTCTCAAACCTCAACTCTAGCTTCTCAGGCCTCTCCAGCTTTCCTAACTTCTCTAACCTTTCAAACCTCTCTCATGGCATGATAGTCCCGTGCCCAAGAAGAAGAATCCAAAGGAATCGGAGCTGAAGAAGCGCGTTGCGAAACTGCCGACGAAACCCGGCGTCTACCGCTGGCTCGATGCCAAAGGCACCGTGCTCTACGTCGGCAAAGCCCTGAACCTGCGTAAGCGCGTGACGAGCTACCTCGCGAAGGATGCTCAGCTTGGACCATGGAAGCAGTCGCTGATGGAAAAAGCAGCCGACATCTCGGTGACCGTCACTCACTCGGAGCTTGAGGCGCTCATTCTCGAAACGAATCTCATCAAGCAGAAGAAGCCCAAATACAACGTGCTGATGAAGGACGACAAGAACTACGTGTACGTGCGAATCTCGCTACAGGAGCCATTTCCGCGCATCGACCTCGTGCGCCGTCCGCTGGAAGACACGGCCAAATACTTCGGTCCGTACGTCAGCGCATTCGAAATCCGCGACACCCTCACGCTGCTTAGGCGCGTCTTTCCGTACCGCACGTGCAAGATGGGGATTGAGCCTGTTCCCCACCCTATTACTCAAACCTCCATCCCCCCGCCCGTACCGATCCTCGGTACGGATCGGGCGGGCCAACCTCTTCCTCCCGAGGAGGAAGGGGAGGATTTCTTACGCAGTCAAACAACTACAAACACAAACATTCCCCCTCTCCATGGGAGAGGGGGTGAGGGGGAGAGGTTGAGTGAAAGAAATGGAGAGGGGTTAGGGGTGAGGGTTGTCATCAAAAACCGCGACCGCCCCACGCCCTGCCTCGACTATCACATCAAACAGTGTTGCGGCCCCTGCATCGGCTGCGTGACGCCCGATGCATACGGCTCGATGGCGATTGAAGGTGTGATCGATTTTCTGAAAGGGAAAACTGAAGATGCACTCGCCCTCCTCTCGGCGCGGATGAAGGCGGTTGCACGCGAACGGAAGTTTGAGCAGGCGGCAAAACTTCGTGACGCGCTGCAGACGATCCAGCGGCTCTCAGAGAAGCAGATCGTCTCGGATACTTCGGGCGAGGATGCCGATGTGTTCGGCGTCGCCGTGGAGGGAAACCGCGTGCACGTCGTGCTTCTGAAGGAACGGAATGGGAAAGTAATCGACGAGTCATCGTTTACGCTGCTTGGTCATGCGGAAAATGCAGCCGAGGCTCTTACGCAATTTTTGCCGCAGTACTACGTGGATGCCCCCGATGTTCCGCCGCTGCTCATCTTTGCCGAGAATATCGAGGATCCCAAACTCCTCACAGAGTGGCTCTCGGAGCGCCGTGGGTCGAAGGTGATGATACGTATCCCGGAGCGCGGGAAGCTTCCCGCGCTCCTGCGCCTCGCCGAAGAGAACGCGCGCGAGAAAGTGCAGCACTTCGAAACCAGCTGGGAGGCCGCCGCGCGCAATGTTTCGGATGCATTGAAGGAACTGAAAACGGTTCTCGACCTTCCGGCCGTTCCCAAGCGCATCGAAGGGTACGATATTTCCCATTTGAGCGGCACGGAAACAGTGGGGAGCATGTCCGTTTTCGTTGATGGCAAGCCAAAAAACGACCAGTACCGATCGTACACCATCAAAACGCTGGCCGATCGCGAGGTGGACGACTACCGCGCGCTTAAAGAGGTGATCAAGAGGCGCTTACTCCACCTGATGCAGGATCCCAGGCGCGAGGAGCAGACGTTCAAGAACACTGGCATCACGATCCGCAGAGCGCGCACGGCGGACCAGAAGACCATCGAGAAGATGATGCGTCGTCCTTCCGCGGGACTCGACTGTGCCAGCATCACATTCAAAGAATTTTTGGTGGCGGAACGCGCAGGGACAATCATCGCTTTCGGCCGGCTGCACCGCCACAAAGACAATACTGTGGAGCTCGCTTCGCTCTTCGTCGACCGGCACGAACGCGGACACTCCCTCGGCCGCCTCATCATCCATAAGCTCCTCAAGTCCGTGAAGCGGGGCAAGGTGTACCTGGTCACCGATCCCCCGCTCGAAGAGTACTACGCCGAGCTCGGCTTCCGCGTGATCCAGACGGCGCCTGCGCCCGTACTGCAAAAAATGAGGCGCTGCCAGAAGCGCTTCGGGAAGAATACGTCCTGTGTTCTCATGATGTTCGAAGTGGCCAAACATGTAGCCGATTCTTCGCTCTCCGCTCTGCCCGACCTCCTCTTGATCGACGGCGGCAAGGGCCAGCTGAGCGCGGCTTTGGAAATCCTGGAGGAACTGCATCAGCCGATTCCCGTCATCGGACTTGCAAAGAAGGAAGAGGAAATCTTCGTCCCGGGGAATCCAAACCCCATCACCTTCGCCAAAGATTCGCCTGCGCGCTTCCTCCTCATGCGCCTGCGGGACGAGGCGCACCGCTTCGCCAACGCACACCGCGAAACGCGGGCGAAGAAACGTGCCGTCTTCTCGGTCTTAGACTCGATCCCGGGCATCGGACCGCAGACTAAGGTGAAGCTCTTAAAACGCTTCGGCTCACTCAAAGCCCTGAAGGAGATAAAGGACGAGGAGCTCGCACATATCCTCTCGGAATCACAAATACGGGCCCTGCGGGAAGCCGTTTAACCTCTCTACCGAGAGCAAAAGAAGATCTGGTATAAATGAGACAATCGTTCTATAATATACATAAAACACACTTCCCCACCTTCCCATGGTCACATCGCGCATGCAGACACTCCTGTCTGTCTACCTTTCTCTCGCGGCGGTCTTCGCCGGAACCGTGCTCTTCAATGGGCGCACCGCACTCCACGCACAGACGAGTTCCGCACTTCCCGACTACGCCGTGGAAAACCTGTTCGTCTCCCCCGCTCTCCCGGAGGCTGGCGAAGAAGTTTCCTTTCATGGTCGGGTCACAAACGTAGGACAGACGCGAGGGACGCATCGTGATTTCGTCCAATTGCAAATCGATGAGGGGAACAATGGCACCTGGGATTACACCTCCACGCTCAACATCGTCGGAGCATTGTCCGTGGGTGCCACCAACATTGTCCAATGGGGAACATCGGGTGCCACTCCTCCTATTAGGTGGTCGCGGGTTGTCGGCACCCATGCCATGAAGGTGTGTCTCCATCTTCCGTCGAGCACAGACGTGGAGGCGTACAGATTCGATGCCAATGCGGCCAATGACTGCTCCACCCTGGTGTTCCGCACGCTGCCAGTCGGGGGGGCATCCTCTTCTGCCGCGAGTTCCCGTGCCGCCTCTTCGAGGGCCAGCTCCGTGAATGCGACCCCTGATTTCTCGCTGCAGGATCTGCGCTTCTTCCAGGATGCCACGGCGTACGCCATCACCGTGGTCGTGAAGAATAACGGCGCTTCCACCTCAAAATGGGCGCAGGTGCGGCTGGATATCGATGGTGTCCGCGGGGCGATGACGTACGGAATCAAACCGCTCACGACGAACGCGACGGACATCGCCACTTGGAGCAGCGCCTCTCTGCCGCCCAAGAACGGCTGGGTCGGGACGGAGGGATACCACACGGCTATCGCCTGTATCGACAACGAGAATGGGGATCCGGCGGACAGCAACGCATCGAATAATTGCAAACAAATCACCTTCGCAATGAAAGGACAGCAGGCGGGCGTCGCCGTTCCGGATTTCTCGCTACAGGATCTTCGCTTCTATCAGGACACAACGGGTTATGCCATGACGGTTGTCGTGAAGAATACTGGAGCATCCACAAACGAGTGGGCACACGCGCGTCTGGATATCGACAACGTCAGGGATGTGATGACCTACGGCATCAAGCCGCTCTCGACGAACGCGACGGATACCGCCGTGTGGAGCAGCTCGGTGCTCGCGCCGCGGAACGGCTGGATATTAACCACTGGCACGCATCGCGCGACTGCCTGCATCGACAATGAGAATGACAGTCCAGCGGACAGCAATGCCGCAAACGACTGCAAATCGATCACCTTCACCGCGCAGGGTACTGCGGCTGGCGCCTCTTCCGCTGCTTCCACCGCCCGTTCGAGCGTGGCCTCCAGCCAGAGATCATCCGTATCCAGCACGCTTACTTCCGGCCTCCCGGATCACGTGATCTCCTCTATGAATGTCGCACCCAGCGGCACCGACGGCCGGATCAATGCCTGGGCAGTGGTGCGCAACGGTGGCAACGGAAATTCCCAGAACTACTCCTATGCCGTGCTGGAGTATCGCCGACAGGGCGTGACAGCATGGACGCGGATCATGCAGGCACGCTACGTCTCCGCTCTTCGCCCCGGGGCAGAGGAAGAGATGGATTGGACGAACTTTGCAGACTACTCCGGTCTGCCCTACACCCCCGGTACCTACGAATTCCACGTCTGTGCGGACGTATGGAATAGCCTCCTCGAAGCGAATGAGGGCAACAACTGCTACCCACCCATGACGGTGATCATTCCTCAGTACGGGACCACGGCATCGGTTGCATCCCGCTCCTCAAGCGTGAGATCGTCCGTTTCCAGTACTGCCTCTTCAAGGTCGTCAGCCAGGTCTTCTTCTGTCGTTTCATCCCGCAGATCTTCTGCGCGATCATCCGTGCGATCTTCTTCCGCAGTTTCATCCCGCAGATCCTCTGCGCGGTCTTCTGTTTCCTCTATCCGGTCGTCAGCACGTTCATCGGCCGTCTCCTCTTCACGGTCTTCGGCCAGGTCTTCTTCTGCTGTTTCATCCCACAGATCTTCCGTTTCCTCTGTGCGGTCGTCAGCGAGATCTTCTTCCGCAGTTTTTTCTAGAAGGTCTTCTGCACGGTCGTCTTCTGCAGTTTCTTCGGCACGCTCTTCTGCAGCGAGTGCCGCAAGCACCTCGACCAATGCAGCCAACCTCACGATCATTGATTTCGTCACCTCACCGATGACGATCACAGAGGGAAATCAGTGGGGAGCAATGGGAAAAGTGAAGAACATCGGCCGCATGCGCTCCGCAGAGGCACTCGTCCGCCTGCAATTCTATGAATTCAATGACAGCACCCGTATCTTCACCTCCTCGCTGGAACGCGTGATTCCCCCGCTGAACCCCAACAGACAGTTCTCCTTCAGTTGGAGCACGCGCTATGCGACGGACGATCTGCCGCAAAACGTCTTTCCCGGTGCGCACCGCGTGACGGCCTGCGTCAATGACCGTCATATCGCCCCCGAAAGCAATTACAACGACAATTGCGGATGGATGTACCTCCTTGTGGATCCCCGCTCTGCGGCCTCCACTTCCGCTTCTTACTCTGCAACAGGCGTAGATATGCCACGCGCATCCTCCAGCTCTTCGCGCGCAACATCCTCTGCCTCCTCCCGATTCTTAAGCTCTTCCTCACGCGCGGCATCGTCTTCTTCGTCTGTGTCCCGGCAAGCGTCGAGCCAGAGTTCAAGCACAAATGCCGCTGCAGGACTCCCCGATCTCTGGCTGAAACAATTCTCCATGCCCGACAGCACGCACTTCAGCTACACCCTCGCCAATATCGGCACTGTCATCGTTCCATCGAACAAGGCAGAGATGCGCTTCGAGTGGATCGACGCTGCGGGCAGCGCACATTTGCTGTTCGGATCCACCGGCAACAGTGCTCTGGATCCTGCAGATACCGCCTATCCGCGCATCCTGACGATCTCCTCGGGATTGATTCCTATGCAGGCTCAAAGGATCCGCGCGACGGTCGATCAGACGAACCAGACCCAGGAGAGCAACGAGGGGAACAACATGCTGGAAGCGGACATCGTCCGTTAACGATCACGTCCATCCTTTCGAATGAACAACAAGTCCGCGAGGGTCCCTCGCGGATTTTTCGTAGTAAATCGTGGACACAAACATATTCCCTCTCCCCGCGGGAGAGGGGAAGGGAGAGGGGCTCACTGCTTCTCCGGCAAATGATCGAACCGCTGGTACTTGGTCACGACCTCGCTGATCTTGGCCGCCACTTCCTGCGCACGCGGCACGAACTTCTTGACGATACGATCTCCGCCCAATCCCTCCTTGAGGAGCACACTCACAATTCCGAACGGGAAAATATTCCAGTACTGCGTCTGTGTGCTCACGCCGCCCACATTCTCGAGATTGAGTGGCTTGATCTCCTGCCGGAAAATAGAGGTTTGATCCACGAAAATGATCTTGTCGGTCGTGACGAGGATGAAGTCGTACGCCCAGTCGATGTACGCACGGAGAAGATTGAAAAATACGAATACGAACCACAGTAGAAAGAGGATACCCACCGTCCATCCGAGCGGAACTCCCCATGCCGTCGCAGCAATCCCGATCGCAACGAGAATAATCGTCAGGATCATTTCGCGCAGGCTCGCGAAAAAGAAAGAAAGGCCGTGGTAGTACGTCATCATGACCTCCTGCTCCCCTTCTGAGAGAAATCGCTTCTTGAGCTTTTCCGTATCCGTTTCGAGGGCGAAGATGCGCATGGACACAGTATAGCCCCCACAGAGCAGGAACTGAACGATTATCCCAGAAAGCCGCTCACGGCGACCCCGATGTAGTACGGCCAGATAATCACAGCGAGGACCCCTTTCCAGAAACTGAGATGCAAAAAGCCGATGGTGAAGAGCCAGAGGGCAAGCCACAAGCCGCCCGTAAAGCTGTGTTGTTCGATGCGGATTTTTTCCATGAAGGAAAGTGTAGCACAAGGAAAATGAAGGAGTGGCAGCCACGCAAGGAATCGAACCGTTCGAGGATTTGTGAGGTTTTTGGCATCGGGCCACGCCTGCACCTTCACCTCCTGTCGACGATGTCCCATCCATCAAGGACGGCATCACAAAAGAAATCTTGGAGCAGGCTCGTATCGCCTTTTTTCTGAGCGATGTTGAGGAAGGAATAGTACGGACGTTTGCGCTCCGGTCGGATCACGGCTGGCGGAAGATTCTTCCCGAGCAACATGGCATGGAGCAGAAGTCGTCCGATTCTGCCGTTTCCATCCGAAAAAGGATGAATCTTTTCGAAGCGAGCATGAATATCCGCGGTATCCGCGATAATATCCCCGCGGGAAACCATGAAGTCCTCAGCAAGCTTTTCCATCAGAGAAGGCACCCTCAAATAATTCGCCGTCGGAAGATCGGCTCCGACAATACGCACGCCGTGATGACGATAGGAACCGGCATCAGGACGAATGCCGTTCATCAGCATCCCGTGCAGCTTGAGCAAGAGATGCTCATCAACAGCCTTGTGCCCATGAAGATGATCGAAGAGATAGAGGAGAGCCGTCTGATGATTTTTTGCTTCCAGTTGCTCCGCCAGAGTCTTATTCGCCAGTGCCGCGTTCTGAAAAAGAACCACTGCCGTCTCCGCTTTTGTGAGTGTGCTCCCTTCAATGGAGTTGCTGGTATACGTCAGAGTGAGAATGAATTGGTCGCGAATGTCCGGATTCACGAGAATGGTATGCAGAATGTTCCCCGCCTCTTTCGCTTTGAGGAGAACAATACCCTTCTTTGCCTGCAGTTCTTTCTCAGGAATCACGGTGAGACCCGTGTACTCTCGATACAGAGCATCAATGCGTTCCTGCGCTTTCTTTCGTGGTACGGCCTTGCCATTCATCCACCGGTTGAATGCCACGAAGGTGACGCCGAGTTTCGCCGCAATCGCTGTTTGGCTTTCGCCGGAGAGCCGCTGAATTGCCTGCAGTTTTTGAGAAATGGTCATGGGTACTTTAGAACTATATAAAGTTTAACATCTTTACAAGAACTTATAAAGTTAATATTTCAGAGCACCATGGACAAGGGGGGTCAACCCAACGGGGAATCCGACTTCGCCCTCGGGCTATGCCGGACAAGTCGAACCTGGATACGATGAGGGATTTGTAGCGTATAGGCAGAACGGTCGCATGCGCGTAGTGGCAGCCCGAGGCGTGCGAATTGAAAACTCTCTGACGGAGGAATTGATGAGGTGGTACAAAGTTTTGAGCGGAATGAACATGGCTATGACGAGCAATTTATAAAACCTCGCATGAATAGCCGCTTTCGGCGGTTGTCGATTTGAAGGCGAAAAGCTCACTACGCATCAAGATTTTGCACGACTTCCAAGACATTCCGGTACCCAGCCCTCAGTTCTTCGATCGAACCGGCAGCACGAGCCTCACGAACCGCTTTCTGCACACGCTCCCACTCTCCGTATGTCACTAATGTGTGCTTCAATTCACAGGCCAACTGGTCGCGAGTCATTGCATCGATAGAGTCTTCCATCTAAATAGGGGAATAGTATCTATATAGTCCATTAAAAATATTGTTTTTGTCAAATACTATATTTTGTTTTTCATAAGCCAAAAATGATGATTGGCAGCCCGAGGCGTGCGAATCGAAAACCCTCTGATGGAGGAATTGGTGAGGTGGTATCGAGTCTTAACTGTAATAGGTTAGGAAACCGCTACCATAAGGTTGCTTGGAATCAGTATAAGTCAGGAATCCCCTGCCATAGGGCTTACGGAAACGTCCTCTTGGCATTCGTTGTTGTTTTTTCCTATGTATACATCGTGGACATCTTCCAGCATCCCCCCTTCGTTTCGGCAACTCAGTTTGTGCATATTCCCTCTGGCAAGTTCTGCAGATTCTGGCTCTTGTCTTGTTACTCTCATCTTGAATGGTATTAACTGAACTTCCTACCTCTACTAATTTTCCACCAATGATTGTGTACCTTTTACCGGTATTGATATCTATTCTGTCATTGGGACTTGCCACAGGATATTCCCCACCAAATCGATCGTCAGGAAATGGGTTCCAATCGAGAGCAAATTGTTCATCTGGCATGATCGGCAGTATACGGTAAATTATGATGGTATACATCAATAGTAGCTCCGAGAAAATGTCGTCTAACTGATATCGGAGAACCGAGAGGAATTGTGCATACGATAGCACAGGTGACGGTGACCTGACCACGAATATACTGGCAGAACGACGGGGTCAAGAACCCAACACTTCAAGACCTTGGAGGCAATAGTAGCACTTTTGAGGGGGTACCCTTTTACATGGGTGGAGCAAGCGGGTCAGTCGACCAAATGAGACATTTGAGACAGTAGAACGGGGGGTGTCTTATGCCTGGACAATATTGGTATTTGGCTTATATAAGCCCATTATTTGATAATAGTTAACACGCAAGTTCCTTCCATCATCGAACCAGGGCAACACTCGATTAAATGAAAGTGAAGTGTTCGTGGTGGCTTGGATAATCCAAATAATTTATAGTGCGTCCCATGACCTCCGAAGCAGATCGCATCATTACCTTGGCTTTTGAGGTTAGCAGGCTCTTACGCCAAAGATCCGTTGTGACTCGCGCGGATAAGAGTATCAACATGCTTCAATTGTATGCATTGGCGCATCTTAAAGAAAATAGAAGTATTAACATGAAAAAGTTGGCGGATTTCCTGCGGATAACTTTCCCCTCCGCGACCTCTTTTGCAAATCGACTTGTAAGGATGGGATGGATTAAACGAATGTCCGACCCGATAAACCACAAACTCGTGCTGTTACAGCTGACACCGGCAGGAAACAAGATGCTCGAGGAACAAATGCTGGGAAGAAGAAAGGTCGTTCGCTCGATTCTGGGTAATCTTTCTCAGGAAGATTGTGCGCATTTGTCCCGTATTCTTCATATCATATTAGGACACAAATAGGCAGCTTAAACCACTCTTCTCAAAGAGGAGAAGACCCCCTCACATATTGACATATACTTAGACAGTCTAATAAAATTCCTATCTGTTCGCTTTATTTTTTTCACCACTTGTTTATGTCTGATTTTATTATCAAAAAAGCGATCTTGGCCGGCCTGGGAGCGTTGTCGATTACCCGTGAAAAGGCGGAAAGCATGGCCAAAGATCTGGTTGCAAAGGGCGAACTTGCGCAAACCGGAGAGGCAAAGTTCGTTAAAGACGTTATGGAATGGGTGGAGGAAGGTAAGGCTGCCGTAGAAAAGAAAATGGAATACATGGCTAAGAAGGTCTTGCCGAGTCTGAACCTTCCTACGCGGAAAGAGTTCGATGCCTTGAAGGCGAAAGTCGCAAAGTTATCTGGGAAAAAATAGCAGGGTGAAATCCCCTGTTCAGTAGGCAACGAACTGGCTTTCTATCCATTTAAGATCATTGGTTTGTAATGAATTTACACAGTTTCTCCAAGCTTAAACGAAGCAGGCAAATAGCGACCATTCTGGCCAAATACGGCTTGGGCCATTTGGTCGATCAATCAAGAATAGGTTTTTGGTTGAGGATATGGAAAAATCCAGAAGACTCTCAAGCAACAACTGTGCCCGAAAGATTGCGCTTGGCCATGGAAGAGCTGGGACCGACTTTCATAAAATTCGGACAAATCTTAAGCACGCGACCAGATTTATTACCGCCAGCCTTTATCAGCGAATTCGAGAAGCTTCAAGATCGTGTTGCGCCGTTTGACAGCAAACAAGCAAAAAAAATTGTGGAGCAGGAATTAGGAAAACCACTGGATCAAATGTTCAAGCACTTCGAAAACAAACCAGTCGCTGCAGCCTCTTTAAGTCAGGTTCATAAGGCAACTCTACACGACGGAACAATCGTCGCGGTAAAAATTCAGAGACCGGAAATACGAAAGAATATTGAACTCGACCTGGCCATTTCGGAAAATCTCGCCGGGCTCCTGAAGCATAGTCCATATAATGGCTGGAATATTCAGCCAAAATTATTAGTGAAGGAATTCAAAAGAGCCATTGAAAAAGAAATAGATTTTGTTAACGAAGCCCATAATTATGAAAAATTTAGAGTTAATTTCAAGGATATTGAGTACATGAAAGTACCGAAAGTGTACTGGGCAATGACAACCTCGAAGGTTTTAGTAATGGAATTCATTGATGGGGTGAAAATCAATGAAATAACTAACGCAAAATATAATGGCCTCTTCGATCCGGAGAAAGTGGCCAAAGAGGGCGCCGAGTCGGTCCTTAAACAAATTTTGGAAGATGGATTTTTCCATGCCGACCCTCATCCGGCTAACCTCCTTGTTCTCGCTCCGGCAACAATTGTCATGTTGGACGTTGGCATGACCGGCTACCTTGATGAAAAAACGATTACAGGTGTTCTGAAATTTCTACAGGCGATTATTGATAAAAATTTAAAGCAGGTTTTACTGAGCATGGGAGATTTAGGCATTCTTGTCGAAAAATTTGACCATACTCTCCTTTGCCAAGATTTAGAGTATATGCTCGATCGCTATCTAGGAGTTCCACTGAAGAACTTGAGAATGAGTGAAATTTTTCAACAAATTCTGGAGATTATGGTACGACACAATTTAACCTTGCCACCGAATTTGGTTCTTATGATCAAAGCCCTTTCAACTATTGAAACAACGGGGTGCGCCCTCTATCCGGAATTCGATCTGGTTTCCGCCGCAAGGCCTTTCCTTAAACGGCTCTTAAGAAAAAAATTCTCTCCAAATGAGATTTTGAAGAGAGGTGTATTAACCTTGAAGGAAAGCATGGAGCTTGTCGAACAACTCCCTCGAGAGCTCATTGATATTTTTAACAAACTTCAAGAAGGAAAGTTGAAGATGAATTTTGAACACAAGGGCATGGAACCGTTGACACGAGAAATCAACCATGCCAGCGACCGCATCTCAGTCAGTTTGATCATTGCCGCCTTAATTATTGGTTCCTCTTTGGTTTTACAGCAACAAGGCATTCCTCTGATTTATGGATATCCTATTTTAGGGGTTCTTGGTTACGTACTTGCAAGTCTTATTGGATTTATTCTGCTCATTTCAATAATTAAATCATGGAAATAATATGGAGAAAAGAAGACGATTCTAAGTATTTTTCATTTTAAATGGATTGAAATAAATCAACTTTGATGATGTGCCCATCGGCAGGATTTATCGATCGTGAGGCGAGAAACTCGGGTTTCTGGCTCGGACAGGTCATTGACAATGTCTCCCCTTCCATATTATAGTGTGAATTACTTACCACTTGGTAAGTTTTCCTGAGCACACTATGAAGTCAAATACGAAAAAAAGGAATGGGGGCGTCCGGGGAACCAAAGAGTCGATTATCGATACCGCTCGTCGGCTTTTCTCTGAATACAGCTATCTAGGAATCTCAATGGATGATATTGCTAAAAAATTGAATATCACCAAAGCCGCTCTCTACTATCACTACACAGGTAAAGCGGAAATTTATGAAAAAGTACTTGATGATGTGTTTCATAATTTAAAATTGGTTATCACTGAAGCGCTGAATGAAACAACCATTGATAAAAGACTTTTCAAACTCATAAATAATTATTTGAATTTTGGAGCAAAAGAAAAGAATCTCATTAAGGCTCTTATTGTGAGATTACCGCCAGCAGAACATAAATTATCATTGCATATTTCTTCATTACTTGAGCAAGTTTCCAATCTTATCCAACCAGTAATGAAGGAAGTATCTACGAGTAAAATGATAACGAAAAAAGTAGATGATCGCCTATTAACATCTCTGCTCATCAGCATGATGAATGGATTGCTTCTTGAATATGCATTCCTCAATAAAAAATTAGATCCCACAAGAATAGCCGATCAAATAATCACTGTGTTTTTTGCCGATATCAGTCCCATACCAAGCAATACCAATGGATAATAATATCCAAGCAAAGGGCTCTAGGAAAATTATTATTTTCTATTCCTCCATCGGTAAAGGACATATCAGTGCTGCTCAGGCGATCCAACAGGAGATCATACGACTTGATCCTGCCGCCAGCGTTATTCTGCAGGATATTCGAAAATTCATGAACCCTATTTGGCGCAAGATTGATGAAAGGCTATATTGGTTCATCGCCAACAATTTTACGGAGAGTTTTGATGTCCAATTTCGCTCGATTCAGACACGTGGCAACAGCGTTCAGTCCCTCTCCGTGCTGCCCAACTATCCCGAAGAAAAAATACTCACATATATTGAGTCACAGGCACCCGATGCCATTCTCGCTACGCACTATGGAGCAGCACAAGTATTGGGGGCATTGCGTGAGCGAGGCTTGCTATCAGACATCAAAATCGGATGGTTACACACAGATTTCTTTGAAGGATACCTACCGAGAATATCCAAACGGATCGATCGGACCTTTCTTGCTCACCATGAACTCGAAGTACGTTGGCTTGCAGCAGGAGTTCCGCGAGACAAAATTGCCACCACCGGGATGCCGGTGCACATACCAACAAATGGTCACAATGGCCGACAAGATACACTCAAAAAACATGCTTTAAATCCAGAAATACCCACTATCCTAGTCACTGGCGGGAAGGAAGGGGTGGGCGACTATTGCACAGTAGTTAAGAGCATCTCTCGTCATTACCAATGCCGTGTGCAAATTGTTTCCGTTTGCGGCACGAACACCAGACTTCGAGCGAAACTCACCACACTCAGTAAAGGTTTGCCACCTCACGTAACACTGAGGGCTATGGGGCTTCTGCCTCATCGGGACATGGTGTCACTTATGTGTGCCGTCGACTTGCTGATCACAAAGGCTGGTGGCATGACACCAGCCGAAGCATTCGCGATTGGCCTGCCGACGATACTTCTTGATGTAGTCAGTGGGCATGAACGGGAAAATTCTGAAATATTTGTTCGGCTTGGCTTAGCTAAACGCGCTTCAGATAAAACTGAAGCGGGAAAGATGGCGATAGAATTGCTTGCAGATAAACAGCAACTAGAGGCGATGCTTGTTGCTCAACGAAATTTTAGTAAGTACATCAAAATCTCTGACATTGCCCAATATGTGCTGAATGGTTCGCCCTGCCAATCATATTTGTCGTCCGATTTTGGGGCCGAAAATGGCACACCTGTCACCAATATCAATGAAGTCCTGACTCAGCTGGACACCGAAGCGCCAGCTGACATTGAGCTCCTTCTCTCCTATTCAATTGCAAAAGAGCCGCGGCGCATCGTACTCGAAAATCCGTTCGGGCATCTTGCTATTCGCCTAGGTACTACTGTCTATAGTGCCAATTATGTTGCCGATCGCAAGACTAACCACAATTTTTTGCAGCATATGGGCCTTGCCGATTACCTATACGGCGTACAAAGCCCTTCTCCCATACAGATTCATACTGATACATTTGGTATGGCATATGGCAGAGAAACGATCGGCCTGAGGATTTCAGGCATATCAGACAAGTGTGCGAAGGCTATGGTGAGCGAGGCAAATCTCATCGAAGAACAGTTCCAAGGCGGTACTCTGCATTGGGACAAATATAAATGTAATTGTGCAGATGTAGTGGTACGTATTCTTCGAGCTGGGAATTTTAATGTCTCAATATTGCTTAACAGACTTGGCCTCCCCACTATGCCACTGGACGTGTTTACACAGGCACAAGAAATTTCAAAAAAAACCCCACCCATGCGAACAAACATGGTTGCCTATCGGCAAATACCAGGAGCAAGAGTCCATTACCGCTTTTCACGTTTTCCTCTATCGCTCTGGCAACCACTACGTTCGGCGATGCTTATCCTCAGTGATAGTCGAAATGATCCCGTTGAAATGACTGTAACTAAACAGGTGGCTGCATTTGGTGAACGAAGACTCATCATCGATAATCTTCAGATTAAAAATATACGTACTAAGTTTGGTGATTTGAGCCATCTTAATAAAGAATACGCACATCTCACAGCAGCTCTCATCGCTGTTGCCGCCGACCTGCAGCATTTACTGCTGAGACAATGAGTAAATTAAAATATCCAAAAATTGGCTTGGCATTGGGGAGTGGCGGCCCGAGAGGATTAGCACATATCGGTGTAATAAAAGTTTTGGTAGAAAATGATATCCCGATTGATTTTATCGCCGGTTCAAGCATTGGCGCCATGATTGGCGGAATTTATGCGGCCACAAAAGACATAACCCGGATGGAAAAAATTGCTCTGGATACTGATTGGAAGCTGATTTTTTCCCTCTTGGATCCCTCCTTCCGACAAGGGCTGCTTGGAGGCGGAAAAGTGAAGAATTTTATCGAAAGCCATGTTGGCAATATGCATTTTAAGGATTTAAAGATCCCTCTTTCGGTGGTGGCGACCAATATCAGAAATGGCGATGCGGTCATTATAAATGAAGGCGATGTCGTCTCGGCAATCAGGGCAAGTATTTCATTGCCCTTGGTTTTCAAGCCCGTAGAAAGAGAGGGTAAATTATTGGCTGATGGAGGGTTATCCTTGCCTGTTCCTGTAGAAGTTGTAAGGGAAATGGGCGCGGAATTGATCATAGCGGTGAATTTAGACGCCGATTATTTCACGAACGACGACAGTGAAAACCTTACATTTGGTTTTTATAAAATGTCGACAATTTCAATGAATGTGCTGTTCCACCGCCTCGCTCATTGGAACGTTAAGGACGCCGATCTTGTTATTAAACCTCGGGTTGGCAAGGCACATTGGGGAAAATTTTTAAACGGCAAAGATATTATCTTAGCCGGCGAAGAGGCAACAAAGATGCTACTGCCGCAGTTAAAGGAATTAATGTTTCAAAAGAGCAAGGGGGGCCTGAAGAAGTATTTGGAATATATGAAGAAATTCGTCAGCTCCCTATTCGCATCATGAAAGATTTAAAGCTCGCATCGTTTTTGATGTTTAAAACCATCACGAATGGCCACAAAAGCACCATAATTTTGATGTCATTTGTACTATCACTAGCCTTCATTAATTTAATATTCATGGTTTCTCTCTTGAACGGAGTAACGCGTGCTATTGATCATCAATTCATCAGTAATGCATCGGCTAATATTGTCATTGGGCCGGAAGAGGAACCCATTAGAAAAAAATATATCACGGATGCAAGGAGGTTACGACGTATGATTGAATCAATCCCCCATCAGCCTTATCCTTTAGCGGGGACATCTGTTGAAGAAGCATCATCTGATGTCAGAGCGGAGACGCTCACTTCCTGTAGGAACGCGGCATGATATTTTTTGAAATAGGCTTTGTAGTAGAGTTACTCAATTTCACTCCACATGCACCTTCACGCCTTTCTTCATTTGCACATTGCCAATCGTTAGCGCGAGAACGGCACCGACGAGGACGATGAATGCCGAGACGAGGAATACGGTGTGGTACCCGTTAATTTGCGCCTTCAGCATAATGAGCCCGATGTACTGGGCGTACTGACTGGAATCTGTTCCAGAGAAAGAGCTGAGGCGGGAGATGGAAAGAACCTGATTCTCGATGGAGCTATTCAGGATCGTTCCGAAGATGGCAATCCCGAAGGCACCGGCGATGTTGCGAGCGAGCGCCAAAATGGATGAAGCAATTCCCACTTCATTTGTCGGGACAACGGAAGCAATGATGTTTGTTCGTTGTGCCATCCCGAAGCCCATGCCGAACGCCATGATGCTCAAAGGGACGATGATAGCCCAAATGCCGGACCTGGCATCGATCCACGAAAAGAAATAGAGGCCGACGGCGGCTACCAGCGTACTCGCGGCGATCACATACTTCGGCTGCACTCTGCCGGTGAGCATTCCGCCGATCGGCGCACCGAGCATCAACGCGGCAGCCATTGGCATGAAGAGGTACCCTGTCTGGGTGGCGTCTAATCCGAGGAATGCTTGGGCAAAGACGGGAATAAGAAAGATCGAACCCATCATGCCCATGAAGATGATGAAGTTATTGAGAAGCGTCTGCGTGAAGACGCTGATCTTGAAAAAGCTGAAATCCACGATCGGTTCGGGATGGCGTTGCTCGATGAAGTAGAACCATACGCCACTGACGACGATGATCAGATAGGAGATCAGGCTCTTGATGTCGAACCATCCCCACGTCATGCCTTTTTCGAGAACGAGAACGAGCGCGGAGAGACAGACGCCGAGAACGATTGCCCCCAAGAAATCGAAGGACTTCGGTTTTTGTCCGGAGGTCGATTCGCGGATGTACGCAAGTGCCATGAATAGCCCAACGATCCCGACGGGGAGATTGATGAGGAAGACTGACCGCCACCCGAACGAATCGATGAGCGGTCCGCCGATGAGCGGTCCGAAGACTGCTGCGGCCGCGAAGGACGCAGACCAGATGCCGAGTGCTTGGGCACGCTCATTTTCCTCGCGGTACGTCACGGCGATGATCGCCATGGCCGTCGGGTAATCGGCGGATCCGGCAATGGCCTGAATGACGCGGAAGACGATCATAGAGGAGAGATTCCACGCGAATCCCGCAAGGACCGAACCGATGATGAAGACCATGAAGCCGATCACGTAAATTTTCTTCCGACCGAGCGTGTCGCCGAGTTTTCCCCAAACTGGCACGAAAATCGCATTCGCCAGAATGTACGCTGTCGCGATCCATCCTGCGGAAGAGACGGTAATATGAAAGTCGTCGATGATATCCGGTAACGCCAAGTTTACGATCGTTTGGTCAAGTCTCCCGAGAAAAGTGCCCACGATGACCGTCAGGAGAATGAGATGCTTATGGACGCCGTTATGGTGCGTGGTGGAGGAAGGCATAGGAGCACGGTCACTTTACGATCCAAACCCGCGCTGACATACCGTTCTGGAAGCGGGGGTACTGCATGTGGTCGTACTGGATCTTCACTTCGAACTCCTGCGCCTGGCGCTTGTCGGAGATGTTGAACACAACATCTCCCGCCCGTTTCGTCGGGGCGATGCTCTCCACAGTACCGGCGAATTTCTGTGATCCGAAGGAATCGACGGTGAAGATCGCCTTCTGTCCGGGGCGCACGTCCTTGATGCCTTTGTCCTCCTCTACCCGGGCAACGACGCGCAATTCCTTCGGTTCGATCATGGTGACCACTGCCTGTCCGGAACGGTATGCCGCACCAATGTCTCCCTGAGCTTCCGTGACGATGCCGGACACACTCGTGGAAATCATCTCATCACCCACGCGGGCAACGGCCTGAAAGGCATCGACGGTTTCGCCCTGATGCACGGAGACCCGCTTGAGTTCGCCTCCTGTCTGAGGAGCAAGCGCAATGAGCGGGGCGGTGATTTCTGCTTTATCGGTGTACACGTACTTCCGCTGATCGTTCCAATAGAGCAGACCGCCAATCACACAGATTACGCCGAGAACGCTGCCTCCGACGATAACATACATGCGCCGGGAGGGACGCGCGGAGGTTTTCTGCGCGGGAGCGGCTGTCGTGGAAACCGATGTTGTCGTGGGAGTATTCATAGAATAAGAATGGTTACGGGGTACTGTCTGATGGGATGATCACCGTATCGCCTTCCTGCACACCTGAAGTGATTTCGATCATGCCTTGGGTATTCTTGATTCCTGTTTCAATCTTTCGTTCCGTTTCTTTCCCGTCGGTGTCGAGGATATGGATAACCGAGCCCTCTGCGTTCCTGCTGATTGCCTGCACAGGTGCCAGGAGGACGTTCTGCCGCTGATCGGTCACAATGGTGACGTCACCGCTCATGCCCATCTTAAATTCCTTGTGAGGATAGAGAAAATCGAGCTTGATACGGTACTTCTCCTCTCCATTGACGATGGTGGGAGACTCATCAATATCGCTGACGGTGAGTTGGTACCGGGTGCCGGGGAGGACATCAAGTGCCACGGAGCCGGATTGTGAACGTTGAACCCTGGTGACATCGGCTTCCGATAGGAACGCTTCAATGCGGTAAGGACTCTCGCCGATCATCATGATGGCCGGGCCCGACGGAGCCATCTCTCCCGCCGTAATGCTGATTTTCGTGATATGTCCTGCAATGGGGGCAATGATCTGCGTATCGGTGTAATTGGCACTGGCACGCGCCGTATCTGCACGGGCGGCCTGCCAGCGTGCCTCAGCGGCATCGATATCCGTCTGTCGCGGCCCCGCCCGCTTCAGCGCGAGATTCGCTTCATCAATCCGAATGGCGATCTCCAAAGACCGGATATCCGCTTCCGCTTTCTCTTTTGCGCCTTTTGCGGTCGCAAGATTGCCTTCCTCCGTAGCGATGCGCGTGTCGTACACAGCGGACGCGTCCTTCAGACCCTTCACCCAGGTATCGAGTTCCGTCAGGGTTGACTGGGCAGTGCTGCGTTTCGCTGCGAGCGTATTCTTATACGTTTCCTTGTCCTCTCTGGCAAGGGAGCGGGTTTCAGGAAGCGTGATGAGAAAATCATAGGCGGTCGACAGGGCGTCAACGGATCCCTGAATAGCGGCATGTGCCTGATCCATGAGACTCAACGCCGCGCGATAATCGGTCGGATTCTGCTCTTGTTTGGCTGCCATGATAGCAGATTTGGCAGAGGAGACTTGAGCACGGAGAACACCGTCAGTTGAAGAGCCCATGAGGATGACAACATCTGAAACACCATAGGAATTGAAGACATCATCAATTCCATTGAGAGCCTGCTCCACCGTTGTGAGTTTCTGCGATGCGACGGAACCCGCCATACCGACTTGGCTCGAGAGACTGGTATCTGCCTCTTTCTTGAGTGCTTCCAATTTGGCTTGCGAGGCCGCAAGGCTCTCCTCTGCCGTACTCAATATCGTCTTTGCCGTATCCAAACCCATGCGCTTGCTGTCGAGTTGTGCTTCCGCGATGGTGATTTCCTCGGGACGGGTACCTTCTTGGAGGGCGCGAAGTGCTGCTTCCGCCTCACGTGCATGGGCTGCCGCAGCCGAGACACCGGCTCCGATATCTCCGGCCCGGAGAGCGGCGAGACGCTGCCCTGCAGTGACGGTGTCTCCCTCCTTCACCAGAACCTCCGAAACGATGCCGGAAGAACGAAACTGCAATCCAAGATCATTCTCCGAGATAACAGTGCCGACCGCTTCCACAGACCGATGGATATCCCCCCGCGTGATGACAGTCGTTTGGTACGCATTGCTCTTCGGAGACACCGCTGCATAGGTCACACCGATTGCAGCGATAAGCAGCACGATGCCAGCCCCCAATCGGAGGCCGTATCGGGAAAAGATTTGCCGCGTGTTGTGGAGGAATGCAGAACTCATGGCGAAGGGGGGAGGAAAAGAATTTACGCAATCTGAGAAGATCGTTGGATCTCATTGAGGAGCCGATTGAGAATTTGCAGGAGGTGACGCTGGTCTTTGGAAGGAATGCAGCTGATGAGGCCGTGGATAACGGCTCTCTTCTCTGCTCGGTTCTTGCTGAGCATGCGTTTCCCCATTGGCGTGAGACTGAGCAGAACGAGCTTGCGGTTCTTTGGATTAAACAGTCTTTTCACCCAGCCGGCCTTCACGAGTCTGTCTATGAATGTCGTTGCTGAAGGGGATGAGACATGCAATGCCTGTGAGAACGCTTTCATGGTGATGCCAGGATGTTCTTCTATAAACGCGAGGGCATGGAGCTGGAGGAGGTTTCCTACGCCCTTCCTGCACCCATGCGATATCTCCTGCCGGAGCGATCGGCTGATGTCGAGGGTGAGCGAGACGAGCGCGGTGGCAAGGTTGTCTTCCATAGGTAGAGAATGGAATGATTAGGGTAGCTAAGTATAGGAAGGGATAGGGAGCATGTCAAGGGTGCTTCCTCTATCAAAACCGGGAATCTTTTAGGAATGGCAGGAGAACAGCATCGGCATCTCCCGATGTATCCATTCACTCTTTTGATCCGGCTCAATTCCGATGTACGCATAGACAAACCCATCCTTCCCAAGGGTGAGAAGACGTCGCAAGAAACATATAGATCGACCGCTTCCATCTTCGATATACCACTTCGCACCGTCTTCGGACGGAAGGGCTGGACGAAGTATCAGAGCCCATTTTTTCGGATAGGTGGTGGGATCTTCCATTTGTTCAATTATCTCGTACCACGTTGTTTTCCTGTGCGGCCTCCATTCTTGGAATTCCTTCTTTGTGCTCAGAACAGAGAGTAGCCGTTCGGGAGGGAAAACATGATTCACGATCGCACACTCCAATAAATCTTTTTTGAAGAGCTTCACGTATTTCCAACATTTGTACCCCGGAATCACTCCTATTTTGAGACCATGTGATGCAAAGTGACGATCAATTACATTGGGATCGTTGATATCAATGCCCTCAAGGGATGCATACGTACCCTTCTCCCGCTCGCGGGAGAGATAGAACTCAAGGACTTCCCGCCGTGAGCATTCTCGTAGTATTTCCATAGCATGAATACTAAAGGACAACCGATGATACATGTACAATATTTTCATGAGTGGGACCGAGCTATCGATCAATCGCCATCCCGATCAATCGCCCTATAACTGGCGTTCGCTCATTTGTGCCTCTTTCTTCAAGAGCTACTGTCATGACAATGGCGTTCAAGTTTCTGAAAAGACACTGGAGCACCTCCATCAAATTGGCATGCTCTTCCCCGCGCTCCGCATCGAGCACGGAGTCGGTGAAATGCGGAAAATCACGAAGATGAAAAACGGAAGAGTGACTGAATGCTATGTCTGTGCCGATCAGCTCGCTGCCCACGCACCCCTCAGCGTAGACGAACAATCGTATTACATGAGAAACGGTCTGATGACGGGGAATACCCACGACTGGTTGAAATTTTATGAAGCGCACGGCATGGTGCACATCCCTACCTCTGAACCGTATATACCCTGGAAACAACATTGTTCTCCTGATTTCGTACGGGACCCAAATGAAGTTGAGATGTTCAGCTATCTCTACGACAGACACCAACTCTACGCCGTCAAAATTGCGCTGGAGAGATGTGGCAGATGTGACTTTGACGTCCGTCTGTCTCAATTGATACTCAACGAAGAAACCCGCCAACGCATCCGGGAGTACTACCGGTTCCTTGCGTTCTATCTGGAAACCAAGGAAATGGGTCGCTCTTGGGATACGAAGAAACAGGAACTCATCGAGCATTACCTCAAGGAAAATGAGCAGAACACGCGAGAGGCTGAGCGGGATTGGAATTCACACTTCAAAGCGGAGGAAGCGAAGAAGCTCCGCTTGGAAGCGGACGCAATCGCAAAGCGACACGGCATGACTATTGAAACCATCAAGAAGTGGCGCTCTTTCCTTGCGGATCAATCAGTGTTCAATGAATGGAGATCGAGGCGAAAAGCATTCAAGACATATCAGCGAATGGCATCCGTGAATGCCCTCATCAATGCGGAAGATTGTAATTACATGGTCTACGAATTGCAGCAGTTCCTGCTGATTTGGAAAAATGATAGAAATACACTGAAGGAAATACTCCTCGGCGTGGAGGGAATGGGATGCATTTCCTGCGTCGAATGCGGCAGCCTATTTGAGCCGTTACCGAACACGAAAAATCCGAAGTTCTGCATGGACTATTGCAAGAGAAAACACGAGGCTACCAAAAAACGCGAGGAGAGGATGCGGAAAAAGATGAAAATATAATTGGAACACAATTTTCTGCGGCGCCCGTGTGTCCGAGACAGATATTTTGGTTGGGCCTTTTTAAACTGAACCTGTTTTTCCCCTCGGCCCATGACTCACGTCATCAAACCATGTACCGCCCTCATTGTTACGGATGCTCGGATCGGTGCGCTTCGTCCCGCCTCCTACAACCCCCGCACTTGGAACGAGACACAACTCCAAACGCTCCAAGACAGTCTCTCCCGATTTGGCTTTGTCGACCCGATCATCGTGAACGGTGCCCCAAGACGTAAGAACGTGGTCATCGGGGGTCACATGAGGCTCGAGGCAGCGCGTCGACTTGGAATGAAGACTATCCCGGTCGTGTACGTGAACATTCCATCGCTGGAGCGCGAGAAGGAATTGAATTTGAGGCTCAACCGCTCGACCGGGGAGTGGGACTGGCAAGCGCTGAAGGCCTTCGATTCGGACATCCTCCTCGACGTCGGTTTCACCGCCGATGAACTCGCGGGAGCGTGGGACGGGCTCCTTGAGACGGAGGACGACCACTTCGATGTCGAGAAGGAACTGCAGAAGATCAAGAAGCCGAAAGCACGAACTGGGGACATGTGGGCAATCGGCCCCCACCGCCTTATCTGCGGGGATAGCCAAGATCCGGCAATCGTCCGAAGGCTCATGGGGAAGGAGGAGGCCTCCATGCTCTACATCGACCCACCCTTCAATATTGGCTTGAGCTACGACAAGGGCATCAGCCAGCGCAAAGCGTATGGCGGCAAGACGAACGACCGGAAGAGCGAGAAAGAGTACGGGGCATTCCTCAAGGCCATCCTTGGAAACGCGCTCGCAGCGGGAAAGAAGGATCTCCACTGCTTCTTCTGGTGTGATGAGAACTGGACGTGGCTTGTGCAGGAACTCTATCGGGAGCTCGGTATCACGCACCGCCGTCTCTGCGCATGGGTGAAGGGAAATTTCTCCCTCACGCCCGGCATAGCTTTCAACAAGGCAATGGAGATTGCTGTGTACGGGACCGTGGGGACGCCCTACCTCGCGCCGACTCCGACAAACCTCTCGGAGATCCTCGACAAAGAGGTGGGTTCGGGCAACCGCCAGATTGACGACATCCTTTCCCTCTTCCAGATCTGGGCATGCCAGCGGTTGCACTCGACGGAGTACCAGCACCCGACGCAGAAGCCGCCAACCTTGCACGAGAAGCCTCTTCGGAGATGTACGAAACCCGGCGACATCGTACTAGACCTCACGGCTGGGAGCGGCTCCACGATGGTGGCGTGCCATCAGATGAAACGGCGGGCATTCCTTTGCGAGATCGAACCTGTGTTCACTGATCTCATCCTGGAGCGAGCGAAGGCGCTCGGCCTTTCCCCCTTCACCCTCAAGTCATGACGAAGCTCCATATTACCACAGGCACGATCATGCGACTCGGAAATCATATCCTCGGATGCGGGGATGCCACGGATACGACGTTTGTGACACAAGTCATCGGCAAGGCGAAGGTACGCCAGATCCTGACCGATCCTCCCTATGGCATCGACTACGTAGCCTCCAAGGAAGACTTTTCCGGACACAAAGGAAGGCATGTGCCCATCGTCAACGATCATCTCCAAACTGACGAGGAGTACCGCACATTCACGAAGAAGTGGCTGGAGACCGTGAGGCCGCACTTGGTAGGAAAGAACACGATCTACTGCTTCAACTGCGACCGGATGATCTTCGCGCTGCGGGAGGGCATGCAGGATGCAGGGTTCAAGCTCTCGCAGCTCCTCGTGTGGGTGAAGACTCAACCCATCGCGGGGAGGCTCGACCATCATCCGCAACATGAACTCATCGCCTACGGGTGGCATGGGACTCACGAACGCATCCGCTGCAGTGATAGGACGGTGCTCGTCCACCCCAAACCGCACAAAAGCGACCTCCACCCCACATGCAAGCCCGTGGCGCTCTTGCGTCGTCTCGTCCTCAACGGGACGCGCACCGGAGACATCGTCTACGACCCCTTCCTCGGTTCCGGCTCAACATTGCTGGCATGCCAAGAGACGTCACGGCGATGCATCGGCGTGGAACTTTCACATGAGTACTGCGGGGTTGTCTGTGAGCGTTTTGAGAAAGCAACGGGAATCGCCGCGAAGGTCATTTTCTCCCCCTCCCGACCATGACGAACCGTCACGTAACCCACAAGGCCGTCGTGGACGCACGGAAGGCGCAGGAGCAGGCCTTGCTCCTCGAGCAGTTTCGGAAGATGCCCATCGTTCAAGTCGTCTGTGAGAAGGCGGGTATCAGCCGCGCCACGTACTACCGCTGGCGGAAAGAGGATCCTGCATTCGCCGCGTCCGCAGACGAAGCGCTCCAAGACGGCACGAGCCTTGTTTCCGACATGGCCGAGAGCCAGCTCCTCTCCCAAATCCGGGACGGCAACCTTGGTGCTGTCATGTACTGGCTCAAGCATCGGAATGCCAACTACAACAACAAACTCGAAGTGACGGCAAAAATCAAAACAGAGAACGATGTGCTCACGCCCGAACAGGAGGCCGCGATCACCGAGGCTTTGAGACTCGCGTCTTTTTCTGATGAGGAAATTTCGACTTCTCTTCCCCCTAATATCCATGGACAACCCGCGGACTCCCCGCCTGCAGCGGCTCCTGCAGCTGATGTTGCATGACAAGAAAGCACGCCGCCATCTGACCCGCGATCATCACGAACTTTTCTTTCACTGCTACTTCCACCACTACGTGAAATACCGGACAGCGTCGTTCCAGAAAGAAATGTTCCGGATAACCGAAAATGACGGACTGCAGACCATCGTCATCACCGCATTCCGCGGATCTGCCAAGTCGACCATCATGAACATGTCGTTCGTTCTCTGGTCGATCCTTGGGACACCGGGCAAGAAATTCATCCTGCTTGTCGGGCAAACTCAAGCCCAAGCGAGGCAACACCTCAAGAACATCAAAGAGGAACTGGAAAACAACCCGCTGCTCAGGGGCGATCTGGGGCCGTTCCGAGAGGAGGAGGACGAATGGAGGAATAGCTGTCTCGTGATCAGCAATTACAACGCCAAGATCATGGCGGTCAGCATCGATCAATCCGTCCGAGGGTTGCGGCACAAGGAGTACCGCCCGGATCTGATTGTGTGTGATGACATCGAGGACTTGCAGTCGGTGAAAACCCGCGAAGGCAGGGACAAGACGTATGCGTGGGTGAAAGGCGAACTGATCCCCGCTGGCGATACAGGGACGCGTATCGTGTTCGTTGGAAACCTCCTTCACGAAGACTGTCTCCTGAAGCGTTTGCAGCGGGAGATCGCGAACGGGAACCTGCAAGGGATCTATCGGGAATACCCCTTATTAAACAAGGAGGGAAAGTGTCTGTGGCCGGGGAAATACAGAACAATGGCGGCGATTGAAGCCGAACGGCGACGCGTCGGCAGCGAAGCCGCTTGGCAAAGAGAATATATGCTCCGAATCATTCCGGACTTGGAACGCCTGATCCAAGCTTCATGGATCACGTACTACAGGGAACTCCCTACCGGGGACGAAGATTTCCGGTTCCGCAAAGTCGCAACAGGGATCGATCCGGCAATCTCCAAGGAGGATTCCGCCGACAACACCGCGATGGTCTCGGGACGGATGTACGGATTCGGCGAGAACATGCATGTCTACATCCTCCCGAATCCCGTGAACGAGCATCTGACGTTCCTCGAAACGATCCAACGTGCTAAATCTCTCTCACTCGTGCTCGGAGGTGGCGAGAAAACGACGCTCCACGTCGAGGACGTTGCCTTCCAACGTGGTCTGATCGAGGAATTGGATGCGGAGGGATTTCACGTCATCGGCGTCCCGACCAAGGGGCAGGACAAGCGGGCAAGGCTCGCGCTCGCCTCGCACATGATCCAATCGGGACGGGTGCATTTCCCAATGCACGGCTGCGAGCGGCTCATAGAGCAACTCGTGGGCTTCGGGAGTGAGCGCTACGACGATCTTGCTGACGCGTTTGCCACTCTCATGCTCCCGCTTCTGGAAATTAAAGGACATACGCATCACTCAGACATTTGGAAACTCAACGAAGGCCTCACGAAGTCCGCTCTCGCGGAGGAGCGCGAGCATGATCGATTCTTTTACCCCGACCACAGCGGTGATCGTGACAATGGTTCTTATGGAGACATCCTTCATATGGAATTCTAATTCATTCCTCTTTTGCCATGCCTTCTGACCATTTGACTCCGGATATCCTCTCGCGCGTCCTCAAAGACCAAAAGTTTCGACGTGGTCTCACGCGGGAGAGCCACTTCTATTTCTTCCACGTCTATTTCGGGCATTACGTGACATGCCCGACGGCACCGTTCCAGTATGAGATATTCGATTCTACCGAAGATGATACTCAGCAACTCACAGCGATCACGGCATTCCGTGGATCTGCTAAGTCAACAATTGTGAGTCTCTCTTTTCCGTTGTGGGCGATTCTTGGAAAACTGGAGATCAAGTTCGTGCTGATCCTCGGTCAGACGCAATCCCAAGCCCGCCAGCACCTCAAGAATCTGAAAGACGAAATTGAACGGAATCCGCTTCTCAGAAAAGACCTTGGACCATTCGATGAGCGTGAGGACGAATGGAACTCCTCCTCCATCGTCCTGCCGCTCCTGGGGGCACGTATTACAGCTGCATCCACAGAGACAAGCGTTCGCGGTATCCGGCACGCGCAGCACCGCCCCCAACTCATCATCTGCGATGATATCGAGGATTTACAGTCGGTGAAGACCAAAGAAGGAAGAGAGAAGACGTACCAATGGCTCATGGGCGAGGTGATCCCGGCAGGTGGACCGAAGACGCGCACATTTGTGATCGGAAATCTCCTCCACGAAGACTGCCTGCTGAAGAAATTCGAAAAACATATTCAAGACGGCTCCATGAAGGGGAAATACAGGGAATATCCGCTCCTCGATGTCGATGGCAAAACGCTCTGGCCGGGGAAATACCCGACACAGCAAGCAATCGATGACGAGCGCACGCGCATCGGGAGTGAGGCGGCATGGCATCGTGAGTTTCTCCTGACGATCCTCTCCAATGCCGAGCGGGTAATCCATCCGCAGTGGATTCAGTACTACGATGAGTTCCCCAAAGAGCAGTCCACCGGAAGCGGCGGCAACAAAGTGCATTTCATGCACACGGCGACAGGAATTGACCTCGCAATCTCTCTCAACGACAGCGCCGATTATACGGCAATGGTTTCGGCACGGCTCTATTACATCGAAGGCAAGACTCAAATTTATATCCTGCCGAACCCCGTGAACGAGCGACTGACAGCCCTCGACACACTGCAACGCGCGAAGCAGGTCGCAGAGGTAACGGGGAACGGTCAGGAATCCAAGCTCTACATCGAGGACGTCGGTTATCAGTCCTCTCTCGTGGAGCACTTGAAGGAGAAAAAATGCGACGCTGAGGCCGTGAAGGTGAAGGGACAGGACAAACGCGGGAGACTCGCACTCACCTCCCACGCAGTGCAGTCGGGACAGGTGCTTTTTCCGAGACAGGGAGCCGAGGATCTCATCAATCAACTCACGAACTTCGGCATCGAGAAATATGACGATTTGGCTGATGCTTTTTCGCTTCTCGTCCTGAAGGCACTGGAGGAGAAGATGCAGTCCTTCGGCATCTGTTTTATCGGAGACGATGGCTCCGTAACCGGATGGGACAGTATCCGTGGCGAGATCAACGAGCCGGGCGATGGCGAGGGTCGGCATTGGGACATTCTTCAGAGGATGTAAGGAGAAAGAGAGATTTGAGGGGTTCCAGACGGAAGGCAAAAGGGTCTTTTGACTGGATACGGAGGGGGTGCTGCGGCATTGCTGTGTATAAGCCATTCCCAACAATTCTATGCACTTCTGCGTCTACATTTTCATCCCCAAGGAAGGAGACATCGAAGAAGCGGTCGCCAAGGCACTGCGGCTCTACAGCGACGAACAGGAAGTACCCCCATACAAGGAGTATCTGGATGCAGGTGAGATCGCGGCAATGGCAAAGCACTACGGGGTGAAGAGGAGCAACCGGAAAGCGCTCACATCCTGTATGGAGGATTGGAAAGGAAGCCTCGGAGGGATCGACAAAAAAGGACTCTTCTCCATCAAGACTTTCAATCCACAAGCGAAGTGGGATTGGTATGAAATCGGCGGACGGTGGGGGCATTTTCCAAACGATGTCATCGCAGCTGCGACGCTTCTTGATAAGAAAAACCTGAAAGAGATTTTACCTGCAGCCATGGTGACGCCAGACGGGTGGTGGCATGAGTGGGAAACATTCATCGTGGAAGGATGGATGAAATGGCGAACCGAACGGAAGAAAGACAATCAATGGCTTCGAGAAGTAAAAGCTGCGCTCAAAATTCATCCTGAATCCCGTGTCGTTTGCGTCGATATTCATCGATAGCTCGTATGCCTTTCCACCCCTCACCAGCATGAATACCGCTACTCCCATCATCACCGAGGAAATGTTAATGGCCTACGAAGAAGTCAGAGCATCCGGCGTCACGAATATGTTTGATCTTCCCGTGGTCTGCCATCACTCTGGCCTATCGCGCGAAGAGGTGCTTGCGATCATGAAAAACTATCGCGCCCTCACCGAGAAATACCCAAACGTGAGGGTGCCATAACTTTGCCTATTTCTTTCTTCATTCTTCATGACAACTACTACATTGAGCCGAAAAAAGGCTCCACAAACACCAACCGTCATAGCGTCACATATCGATCTCACTCCTCCGCCGGAGCAGATCCCCGGAACGGTTCGCTACTGCCTCTACGCCCGGAAATCATCCGAGGACGACGAGCGGCAAGCACTCAGTATCGATTCGCAGATCAAAGCGATGCTGGAACTCGCCAAGAGAGAAGGCTTGGAAATCGCCGAAGTGCGCCGTGAAAGCCATTCTGCGAAGGCATCGGGTGCGCGGCCTATATTCAAGCAATTGCTTGGCGACATTCGGGAGGGCATGTTCTCGGGCGTGCTGACATGGGCAGCTGACCGTCTGAGCAGAAACGCCGGGGATCTGGGTTCAGTCGTCGACCTGATGGACCAAGGTCATCTGATCGAGATCCGCACACATGGACAGAGATTTACCAACAATCCGAATGAGAAATTTCTCCTCATGATCCTTTGTTCGCAAGCGAAGCTGGAGAATGACAATCGAGGAATCAATACGAAACGGGGTATGAAGACGCGAGCGGAGATGGGACATCGTCCATGTATCCCTGCGCTCGGCTACGCACTAGAAAAGCGCCCGGAGGACAAAAAGAACCGAGTCGTACCTGATCCGATTCGAGGAGCATTCGTGAAGCAGGCCTTTGAGAAGGTGGCCTATCAACACACGTCGGGGCGACAACTCCACCGATGGATGCAGGAAGTGGGATTCACGACGAAGCTGGGGAGGACGATCACGCTCAGCATGATCTATAGGATGCTGAGAAATCCCTTCTATACGGGAAAATTCGAGTATCCGGTCGGGAGCGGCAACTGGTACAAGGGAGATTACGAGCCGCTCGTGCCTCAGCATCTCTTTGAAGAAGCAGGGAAAGTATTGGATCTGGCACCGAAGAAAGCATGGGGGACGAAGGAGTTCGCCTACACGCGAATGATGACGTGCGGAGGGTGCGGCTCGGGGATCACGGCGGAGGAGAAGCATAAGAAGCTCAAGGATGGAAGCATCAAGACGTACATCTACTACGTCTGCTGCGATTCCAAGACCCACGACTGCCATGAACCTTCGATCAGGGAAGACGTGCTCCTCGAGCAGCTCCTTGCCCTCATCGATACGATCGATCTCGACAAGGTCGGCATGAAGAAGAAGCTGCAGGAGGAGGTATCCCGCTACGAACGGTTCTCGAGCGGTATCCTGGGACAGAGCATGGGTGTGAAGGCGCCGAAGGTGGACGTGCGGACATATGCGAAATACCTCCTGAAGGACGGGAAGACCGAGGAGAAGCGGGAGTTGCTCGGGTGCCTGCGAAACAAGCTCATCTTGAAGGGCGGGAAGGTGTCGCTCGCAACAGAGAGTAAAGAGTAATCAGCGCCCTCCTTTGATGCGAGGATCTTTCTTCGCTCGCCGCTGCCGGTCACGCTTGAAAGCCATCACATCGCTCTCAAGAAACATTTTACCAGCGAGAGTGTCTTGATGAAGTAGCTTGCCTTGCCGGATAAACTCTTCCACCCGGGAGCGGGACACTCCAAGGATGCGTTGCACTTCGCCGATGCTGAGGATTTTGGGGAACTGGGTCATACGAAAAAGCGCACAATACTTGACTAGAAACGCTATATCGTTTGTATCGCCTTAGGTAGTGACGTGATTGCTACTAGCGAAAGCGTTACTATCGAGTACAATTGCCCTGGCCTTTCTGTGAAGTTCCGCCATTCCTTTGGGCATATCTCCTTCCCTTCTCCTTATGAGTCTACCGTTCCCTATCACCGGCAAGAGAGCGATCGCTGCTGTGATCCTCTCTATCACTCTTCTCTTCCCAGTCTTCACCTTCGCGGAAGGCGAGCAGGGCACCGTCACGCGCGTGGTTGACGGCGATACATTCAAGGTACAGCTTGCTGTCGAAGAAACAGTTCGCATCATCGGCATCGATACCCCCGAGACCGTCGACCCGCGCAAGCCCGTCCAATGCTTCGGGAAAGAAGCGAGTACCAAGCTCAAAGAACTGCTGGAGGGAGAAGATGTGATGCTGGAGAAGAATCCTGCCGAGGAGCGGGACAAGTACGGACGGCTGCTGCGGTACGTCGATCTGGATGGCGAGGACATCGGTGCCACGATGATCGAGGAGGGGTACGCCTACAGCTACAAGCAGTACCCGCATCCGAGATTGGAGGAGTACAACGAACTTGAGAAAAAAGCGCGGGAGGAGAACCGAGGTCTCTGGGATAGCTGCAACGGAAGCAGCAGCGCAACCTTCAGCGACGTATCTTCTTCACATCCCTATGCCCAAGCAATCCAGTGGGGCAAGGAGAGCGGCGTCTTGAGCGGCTATCCCGATGGCACGTTCGGACCGGACAGGACTGTGAACCGTGCCGAATTCCTCAAGATCGTCCTAGGAGCAAAGGGTAGCGATGTCACTTCTGTCTCCGACCCAACGGGATTCCAAGATGTGGATGAGAATGCGTGGTACACGCCCTACATTCGCTACGGAAAACAGCAAGGGATCGTGCAGGGATATCCAGACGGCTCCTTCAAGCCAGAGCAGCCCGTGAACTTTGCGGAGGCACTCAAGATGGCCTACGTCGCACTCGAGATCTCGGGCGACGTATCCGCCAGCGGAGCGTGGTACGAGCCGTACCTGAGTCACGCCAAGAGCAACCAAGTGCTCTTCAGCAACAACGTGAATGTCGGTACAGGGATGAGCCGGAAAGATGTTGTATGGATTGTCTGGAGGCTTCTGGAGGAAACCGATGCAACAGACACACCCGAACCTGAGCAGTCTCCTGCACTGGAGGAGGAAGAACCAGTGAATGATTCCTGCGAGATCAAGGGCAATATCTCCAGCAAGCAGGAGAAGATCTACCATGTGCCTGGTTGTGGGAGCTATAACCAGACACAGATTAATGAAGCTGCAGGGGAGCGATGGTTCTGCTCCGAGCAAGAGGCGGTAGATGCCGGTTGGAGGAAGGCGGAAAATTGTCATTAGTAGCCTCCGACTTATTGCGGTGTCTGTAGCCTATGTTCGTTTTCTTCCAGTATTTTATTGAGCATGTCATCGCTCAGGACTAATACCTTACCTCCATTTTGTTTACTTGTACTCGTCAGTAAATCTTTGAGCATTGTGAAAAAAGATTTCTTTGCCCGCTCATCATCATCGATCTGTTGCCGATGATCGAGGAAATGCTGATAGATGGCCAGAAGATGCTTCGATTGTATATATGACACTTTCACCCTCTTCTTTTTAACGATTCCCAATGCTGTGGAACGGAAAGAAGTTTGCTCCATTTTGTTCGAAACGAAGAGAAGGCCTTTCCCACTTTTGCCGCGAATGACAGGCTCGGTATAGAGTTGCGAAACATATTTTTGGCTCTTCAGTGGTCCACCGATTTTGGACCGTCTTTCACTTGTGAACTTCGTATCCCATGCAAAACAGCCCTTATCAATTCCAATGCTTGGAAAATACGGGAAAACTGAGCGTCCATCTGGCACGGCTTCCCCTCTGCTTTTTGTCCCAAGCCAAATCGAGGAACCAAACATTGCCAGCAGCAGCGCATGGCAATCCGCTTCAAACAGTTCTGCTCCGAGATTCTTAGCGATGCGATTCTTCCTGAGATAATAATCATCGCTCTGAAGATGTTCAGCAGCTTTCTCAGCACGTTGTGCTATGCGTCCCGAAACATTCCTGCGGATCTTCTGACTACTGCGAGTGAGCACCTGCTTATTCTGGACTTCGAGATCATGAAAAATTTCAAAAAGCCTGATGGCGTGAACATTGACAGCTGAAAATGCATCGATGTTGTCTTTGGATGTAATAATGCATACATCGGGATATCGAGCCGAGAGCACTTCAAGAAAATGCTCGTTCGGCGAACTCGTGATCGGCATAAATATCATCTGTTTATTGCCTTTCACGATTTCAAGAATAAACACGGTTTTGGAGAGGATTTTTCTCTTCACAATGCGAATGGCATTGAATCCATGCTGCTTCGCTTTCTTACGAAGCCATTGCGCAATGTGCTCCTCGCTGATTGAACTTATGGTGATATCGTTTTTGTCGCAGAGAGGGTACCCGCAATCATTACAAAAGCCTTGTCTCGCATCTTGTGATTTGTATTTCATCTCGCACGATCGGTTGAAGCAGTGGGAAGTGATTATCTCCTCCTCTAGTTCGGGTTCAAGAATGCCCAGCTCAGCAAGTTTGGCATACAAATCCCATGCCTTTTTTGTGCTATCCAAGCGGACACCGATGCGTGCAGTCTTTCTCCGTACCTCATTCTCAAGAAACAACTGGCAGAGTTCCTTTTCCGAAGGTTCCTGATAACGAATGAATGCCCCTATCGGGATGCCGAAATCCTCTTGGAAATCCTTGCGAATGCCTTCTCGCTGATACGCTCGGAAATTACGATCTCGGAAGTTGAGAATGATGGCTCCGATCACCCGCGCATTACGAAAGGTACTGGCATAGATGGCAATTGGTCGTTGCACTAACTTGCCACATGTGTGCTTCAACAGAAGCTGATCGAGCTGATCGGGGTTTTTCAATTTCCCAAGTATAGTTGATGAGCCAAGGGCAGCGGAGCGCTTCCCCGAAAATTTCCGTCGCACGGAAACAACAAAATCCCCACTAACAAATCCCGTACTTTTCAGCACAAAGTGTTCGGATTCTCCACCCTGTTGAATGAACTCCATGAATTTCGTGAAATTGGCATTCACCTCCATGCTCCTGAGATAAACACCGAAGATTTTTGCAAGGTGGGACCGAATGATTATTTGTTCCAGATCAGAGGCACTGATCTTTGCGGCAATTACATCAGTTCCTTTTTTCTGCAGTTGTACGAAGATATATGATTTCCAGTCCGTTGTCTTGGTGAGTGGATAAACTGTCCATCCTCTGTACTCTATGGGATCAAGGGCTCGATATTGCTTATTGAGTGCGCGGGAGAGGCGACGTTGAAGGCGCTTCACATCAAATGCATTCAGACCAACCGTCGCAGGAGAGGCAGACACATATTCATTACCTTCTCCACGGTGATCAAGTTGACGAAGAATACGTATGCCTTCCATCTGTCGGCGCACGTCTTCGTGGTCTCCGTTTTCAAAAAATTCCAAGACTTTTAAAAAGGTTTCGTTGACGTCTGCGGTACCGAGATACGCCTGCAAGACATCTCGATTGCCAACGAAGAACTGATTGAAGCGCAACATTTGTCGTTCAACTTCGCGGAAGACTGCGAACGTAGCCTGCGCTTTATTCACAATCTGCTTATCCACTCCGACATTCGTGAAGCTCCGTCTGACGGATGACCACCTATATTTCCCGATTCTGCGATCATTTTGATTAATCCGGCTTGAAAGCTCCTCCCAGAAGTGAGTCCAACGTTGCGCATTTAAGCGTTGAAATTTCACAATTCAGAGGGAGTAACGATACTAATACGAGGATCTTCCTCTACCCGGATCGTCCCGTTGAAGGTTCCTTTGTATACTCCTGGTGGTATCAGCTGCACGGCACCGCAGATGCAAAGCGTAGAAGGTGCAGGTGCACCTTCCTTGATCTCAAGCTGCTCACCTTCGGATAAGTTCATCGTGATGGGCAGAGACTCGCCACATTTTGGACATCGCATGCAGAACTGTTCCATACGTACAGTATACACGATAGTATTAGCCCATGGATCCACAGCAACTCCACGAACTGCGACAAGAATTAAGCCGTATCAATCAACTACCACGTGACGAACAGGAGGAGGCAGTTGAAGACCTTCGTCAGCAGTATAACCATACTGTTGAACTTGCAGAACTTGGGCCTGACGATGTGGCTGACGATTTCCCTGCGTTCGCTCACTGTTTCGACCTCCACAAGAATCCAATCATTTTAAAGAACAAAGAGAAGATTTTTTCGAATCACGGATTCCGCAATGACGGAAGATATAAATGGGGCTGGAGCTGGCGGTCATTTTATCCAGTTGCTTACCACTTCATGAAGAAGGTGGCAGAAAAGGACATTCAAGAAAATGATGTAGTGGCCTATCTGGCAGAACTAACTGATGACATCCGCGAGATGACAGTCATCCATATGGGAAAGATTCGTATGGGAAAAATCATTTCAAAATGGGGACGTGGACAAGCGGGCAGCAGCACAAATATCTGGTGTCACGATGCCCTTCATGTACCGGACACTTATGAGAATAAAGCAGAAGGTATTTCGGTGGCATATTTCCGACCCAATAGAAAAGAGATTACGGACTACTTCCTTCGCGGCTGTAGAGAATAGTCTTTCTGCAGAAGGGAATTGAGTTTATCGATTCGAATTCCTATCTCTCTTGCCTCAGGCGCATTAATATTGCCGCTTTCGAGCAATAGGAAATGTATGATTTCGAGACAAGGAACGACTACCGTCTGCAGGTGCCCTTCGGAAATTTCCCATAGCTTGGGGACAAAGTGAATGAACTGGTTGCGAAGGCTTATTAGTGTCTCAACAGCGCTGTCGAAACGTGGTGAAGCGGGCAGAGGCTTTGAATCGATGAACTGTTTCATCTGGTCAGACTTCACACGGTGATAGAGTTCTGCGAAATCTACAAGCATCCAGCAGGAATGGAGCATCTCCGCGAACTCCGCTTCGGTCATCCCACCGGTGAGTTGCGCTTGGATTTGCGCAAGCTGATCCAAGCGGCGATCCACCCTAGAATGCGTGCTGATCCTCACTTCCTTCGCAACATGGTCTACTTCCACTTTCCCCGCATCCCAATTAGAGCAGAGCACGAAGCGATAGCCCTTTTTCTTGCAGAAATTCCGTGTCACGTTGTGAAAATCCGTGTTCTTCAGACAGACAACGAAGAGAGACTGGAGGCTCATAAATAAGGTGAGGATCATCCATTTGAATTCGTTCTGATTTCCTTGTCTGTACGCGGAAATGCTCCGTTCGAGATGATCGAAATTATCAAGGAAGTCCTGCCATTCATCCGTGATGAAATGCGCCACATATTCAGTGTATCCTCTCGACAAAAGAATCGCCCGGCAGAGAGCCGAACCCACCGGGTCTGGAACCGCATTTTCCGGTCATGCGAACACCGACTTTTTGGCTTCTACAAGCGGGTCTATAAGCACGCGCACGTAGTGGCAGCCCCACGGGGAATCGAACCCCGATTTCCTGGATGAGAACCAAGTGTCCTAACCGTTAGACGATAGGGCCACGATGCGCGGAAGGACAACCTGCGGTTTTTCTTCCGCGAGCTATCCTTTCCCTCAAAGGTGTGCCTCCAGACAGGCAGAGCCTGTCTTCGGCACGAATTGTTCATCTTTTAAAGAACAGAGGAGCAGGCCGCAGTATACGAGAGCAAACAGCCTACGCAAAGGAATCAACCGCTTTCGTCTTATGCGCCCACCACCACCTTCGCATCGAGGATCGTCATGGCCTTCTCCGTGACAAGCACGGGGTTCAAATCAATCTCTCGTATTTGCGGACACTCTTTGACTAAGCGCGACACGGTCGACACCAGCTCCGCGAGCGCATCGATATTCAGTTGTGGCTTGCCCCGAAGCCCCAACAGGAGCTTCCAGCTCTTGAGCTCCGTAAGCATGTGGTAAGCCTGCTCGACAGAAACCGGAGCCACGCGGAAGGACGTATCTTTAAAGAGCTCGGTATAAATGCCGCCGAGTCCGGCCATCACGAGATGGCCTGCGGTTTCGTCCTTGATCGCCCCCACGATGAACTCGTTGCCCGGCGGCAGCGACTGCTGGATGAGAATGCCTGACACGCGCGCCTTGGGCGCCCTAGATTTCACACTCTTCATGATCTTCGCGAAGGCGGAACGCACCTGCGCATCCGTCGTAAGGTGCACGATCACGCCGCCCACATCCATCTTGTGAAGAATATCTTTGGAACTCACTTTTGCGACCACGGGGTAGCCGATTTCACGCGCGATTCTGACGGCGGCATCGGCCGTCTTGGCCACCTGGCCTTGCGGAAGCGGAATTTTGTAGAGCGAGAGAAGCTCAGCCGTCCGCTCTTCATTGAGGAGCCCGCCGCTCTTTAAAAGGATGCGTCCGGCCTTGGCAGCGCGCGTCGAATTCAAAGTGACCGGCTTCTGTTTGACATGTGCCTTTTGCCCTCGCTTCAGGGAAGCGAAGACGCGCATGGCGGATTCGGGGCAGGAGAAGTTGGGGATGCCGTGCGCGTGCAGCAGAGCGATGGCCTCCCGTACGCCCTCCCCGCCCATGAAACACCCGATGACCGGAAAGAGCGGGTAGCGCTCCTCTACACGAATGACCGCTTCAGCCACTTCTTTGGCCGGCGTCATGATCTGCGGTGTGAGGATCACCAGCGCCCCGTCGATACTTTGATCCTGCGCAACCGCATTGAGAGCATGCTCATAGCGGTCAGAGAGTGCATCACCCAGCACGTCGATGGGGTTCTTCACACTCGCCGAGGGAGGCAACTCACGTTCGAGTGCGGACGCGTGTTCGGGCGACAGAGAAGGAACAAGAAGCCCCTCCCGCTCCGCCGCATCCGTGGCTAGCACGCCGGGCCCGCCGGCATTCGTGACGATCGCGATGCGATCCGAAAGAAGTGGAGGTTGCTGCGAGAGCGTGCGAAGGTAATCGAGAAACTGACGAGTGGAATGCGCGCGCAGAATCCCGGATTGTGCGCAGATCGCCTCGACCGCGGCATCCGTACCCGCCAGCGCCCCCGTGTGGGACGAAGCCGCCGCTCTCCCCTTCTCGGTGATGCCGCCCTTGAGGAGAACAATCGGCTTCGTGCGCCCGATGCGCTCCGTGAGCGCGAGGAACCGCGGTCCATCCACGATGCCCTCAAGGTACAAGCCGATCACTTTGGTCTCGGAATCTTTTTCGCAGATCTCCAGAAAATCGCTCTCGTCCATCGTCACCTTGTTACCCAGGCTCACAAAGAGCGAAAGTTTGAGGCCGATGGAAGCGGAACGGTCGATGAACGCGTCGGCAAGCGCGCCCGACTGGCTGATGAGTGCCACGGACCCCGCCTCTGGCAGCCGGTTGGCGAAAGAGGCGTTGAGTCCGATACCCGGCCGCATGAACCCGAGTGAATTGGGCCCTACGAGGTGCATGCGGTGACGCCCGATGACGCGCTTCAGCTTCTCTTCAACGGCTTTGCCATCCACGCCGATCTCGCGGAATCCGGAACTGATGACCACGAGCGTTTTCACACCCTTTTTACCGCACTCTTCCGCAAGCGCGCAAACAGTGGCGGCTGGCGTGGCGACGACGGCCACGTCGACCGGGCCCGGAATGTCATTGATCGAGGTAAAAACCTCGTGATCCAGAATGGTTCCGCCCTTCGGGTTCACGGCAAAGACCTTTCCTTTGAACCCCTGTGTGAGAAGATTTCGCAAAATCAAATGCCCGACTTTGTGTTCATCGCCTGAAGCACCGATGACTGCAACCGAGTCGGGACGAAGAAGTGACATCGCGTGCATTGTAGACGTCTTGACTTGAGCGTGCCACGCCGAGCCCTGCCTCACCCCCTTTCCCCCTCTCATATTTCTATTAACCTCTCCCCCTACCCCCCTCTCATATTTCTATTAACCTCTCCCCCTACCCCCCTCTCCCAAGGAGAGGGGGAATGTTTATGTTCGTTGTTTTTTCATACATTGCAGTACTCCCCTTCCTCCTCGGGAGGAAGGGGCTGGGGGATGGAGGTTTGTACAAAAAAGAGGAAGGGGCTGGGGGATGGAGGTTTGTACAAAAAAGAGGAAGGGGATGGGGGATGGAGGTTTGCATCCAAGGGTCGGGGGATGGAGGTTCTGTGCAAAGAGGAAGGGGTTTGGAGATGGAGGTTATGTAAAAAAAGAAAGACCTCTATACTCCTCTCCGTCCTTTCCCCTCCTTCTATGTTCGACCTCACCGGAAAAGTTGCGCTCATCACCGGCGCGATGCGCGGCATGGGGAAAGCGGACGCCGTCGCACTGGCAACACAGGGAGCCACGGTCGTCGTGACCGATATTGATCTCAAAGCGTGCGAAGAGGTCGCCAGAGAAATCACGGCGACAGGAGGAAAAGCGGCAGCTTTCGCATTGAACGTGACGGACAAGAAGCAGATAGACTCTGTCTTCGACGCGGTCATCAAACAATTCAAGAAATTGGATATCCTCGTGAACAATGCCGGCATCTTTAAGCCAAAGCCCGCACTCGAGCTCACGGAGGCAGAATGGCAACAGACGATCGACATCAACCTGAAGGGGTACTTTCTCTGCGCGCAGCGAGCCGCAAAGGAAATGTCAAAGCAGAAGAAGGGACGCATCATCAACATCGCCTCCATCGCCTGCGGACAGGTAGGAGTGGGCTTCATGGGCTCGGCGCACTACAGCGCAACCAAGGGGGGAATCATCGGCATGACCGAAACCATGGCCCTGGAATGGGGAAGTCTTGGGATCACCGTGAACGCCATCGGTCCGGGGGCGATCGATACCCCCATGGTCGCCGGCATCAAGAGTTCTCCCGAAGCGATGAAAGCGATCACCGACCGTGTCCCCCTCAAGAGAATGGGTACGCCGGAGGAGATCGCCGCAGCCGTTGTGTTCCTCGCGTCCGATGAAGCGAGCTACGTCACCGGCGCCACCCTCTTCGTTGATGGCGGTTACTTGGCCGCATAATGGATGCCCTCCTGAAGAAAATCTGGCACACGCTGACAGTGGAACAAACGCTGGAAGCGCTGCACACGCCTCTCCAGAGCGGCCTCAGTGATGTCGAAACGAAACGCCGACTGCAGGAGTACGGCTTAAACGAGCTCAAGAAAGTAGACGGTATCTCGCCCTGGAAAATCCTCTTCGAGCAGTGCAAGAACGTGCTCATCATCATTTTAGTGATAGCCATCGTGCTCTCGGCGATTCTGGGGCACGAAATCGAAGCCATCACCATCGGCATCATCGTCGTTTTTGCGGTGCTGCTGGGATTCATTCAGGAATATAAAGCGGAACGCGCCATCGAAGCTCTGCGCAAAATGACCGCTCCGCTCGCCACCGTACTGCGCGGCGGTGAGGAACAAGACATTCCGGCAAAGGAGATCGTTCCGGGTGATCTGGTCTTTCTCGTTGCGGGCAACCGCGTCCCTGCGGACGGGCGCGTTACGAAGAGCGTAAACCTGCACGCGGATGAGGCGCCGCTCACCGGTGAATCTATTCCGGTTGCGAAGATCGATACGCCCATTGCGAAAGAAGAGCTACCGATCGGAGATCGGCACAACATGCTCTTCGCCGGCACGGTAGTCACATACGGACGCGGCACGATGGTGGTTACTGCTACCGGCATGCAGACCGAGTTCGGTAAAATCGCCCTGCTGCTGGAGACGGTGCAGGAAGGCGCAACGCCTTTGCAAAAGAACCTGGATCAGGTGGGTAAGCGCCTCGCCCAGTGGGCCGGAGCCATCGTGGTACTCGTCGCCGGTGCGGGCGTCGCGCGCGGCCAGCCCATCCTCGACATGGTGATCTTCGGCGTGGCGCTGGCTGTGGCGGTGGTGCCCGAAGCATTGCCGGCCGTGGTGACGATCTCGCTCGCCATCGGTGTGCAGCGCATGGCGAAAAGGCACGCTCTCATCCGCCACCTGCCGGCGGTGGAGACACTGGGCAGTACTTCTGTAATCTGCTCCGACAAGACCGGAACGCTCACCAGGGACGAAATGACGGCACGCAGAATTTGGACGGCAGGTGAAATGTACGACATCACGGGCAGCGGCTACGATCCGCAGGGCGCCTTCCGCAAGGGAAACGACCACGTGGATGCACCGGAAAGTTTGCGAGAGCTCCTGCGTGCAGCCGTGCTCGTCTCGGATACGCGTCTCGTGCGCGGAGAGGGCGGAACATGGGAAATCAAAGGCGATCCCACCGAAGGGGCGCTCGTGGTCGCCGCGGCGAAGGCGAACATCCACAAGGACCAGGAGGATGAAGAATCTCCGCGCACGGCGGAAATTCCTTTCACGTCGGAATCGAAACGCATGGTGACCCTGCACCGCCTACCGCAGGGAATAATGGCCTACGCCAAGGGCGCTCCCGAAGTCATCGTGGAATCCTGCTCGTCGATCCGCACGGCAGAGGGAGTGGCTCCGTTTTCATTGGAGGAAAAATCCAGAATTCTGGATATCGCCCGATCAATGGCCGATGACGCACTCCGGCTGATCGCCATCGCGATGAAGACAACGGATGATATCGGAAGTACGGCACACGGCATGACCTTTCTGGGGCTTGTGGGCATGATTGATCCGCCGCGCCCGGAAGCTCTCGCCGCCGTGCACCGTTGCGAAGAGGCCGGCATTCGCGTCGTGATGATCACGGGAGATCACCCCATCACCGCCCAGGCCGTGGCGAAGGAATTGGGAATCCTGCGCGGCAACCGCGTGCTCACCGGGAACGAGTTGGATGCCATGAATGAAAAGGAGCTGGAATCCATCATCGGAAAAGTTGACGTCTTCGCACGTGTTTCGCCGACGCACAAACTGCGCGTGGTCACCGCTCTGCAGAAGCACGGCCGCATCGTGGCCATGACGGGGGATGGCGTGAACGACGCGCCCGCGCTCAAGAAGTCGGACGTGGGCATAGCGATGGGCATCTCGGGCACGGACGTGAGCCGCGAGGCCGCGGACATGACACTGACGGACGACAACTTCGCCTCCATCGTCGCCGCCGTGGAGGAGGGACGCGCCATCTTCGGCAACATCAAGAAATACCTGATGTACCTGCTCTCCTCCAATATTGGAGAACTGTTTCTGATGGTCGGCGCAAGTATCTTCGGCACAGGACTGCCGCTGGGAGCCGTGCAAATCTTGTACGTGAATTTGGCTACGGACGGCCTGCCCGCACTCGCACTCGCAATCGATCCGCCCGAGCATGACCTGATGCGCCGGCCGCCGCGCAATCCCAAAGGCACCATCTTCAACCGGTCGGTGGTTTTTCTCATGCTCATCGGAGGAATCTGGTCGGCGGTCGTCAATCTTTCCCTCTTCGTCTGGGCATCCTCTTCTGGCCGTCCGGCGGCCGAGGCGATGACCATGACCTTCCTCTCGCTCGTGTTCATCCAGTTCTTCAAGGCGTACAACTTCCGGTCGGACCGCATCTCCGTACTGCATAAGCCTTTCGCCAATCGATGGCTCAACATTGCCATTCTCTGGGAAGTCATGCTGCTCATCTGCATCGTGTACGTGCCAATCCTGGAGCGCCCCTTCGGCACCTTCGCCATGACGGCGCAGGACTGGACGATCATCCTCGTCCTCGCCGTCTCGGTGATCCCCGTGCTGGAAACCGGCAAGTGGATGATCCGTCGTGGAGTCTTCGGCCTGCACACATAAATTACCAGTAGCTACCCATTAAAAAAATAATTGCGGCGAAGCGTGGGTCTTGCGGGTCCCGCGCTGGAGCCGCACCACTTAAGGGAAAAGAGAGCTCATGAGAGAAAAACCGCAGGTTTGTCTCTCATGAAATTACGCGTGATGATATCCGCTTCCTACTCGTCATTCCTTGACTGTCCCATCACTTTTTGAAAAACTAGGTTCCTTTTTCTCTCTATCGTCATGAACTATCAGCAAATGCTTCAAGAGGCTGTCACGTTTCTCCAAAAAAATGGTTCAACGGATCCAACGGAGGCACGCTTGGACGGTATGTTGGAAGGACTGCGGCTTGCCCAGCAAGTTGAGGGTACTGTGAACCGCAGTGCCGATGTCATTCGGCATGATATTGCATGTGTTCTCCTTGAGGCGCTACCACCGATCACTGAGAAAAACCTAAGTGATATTCTCATTCATTACGGCGAATCCCTCGAAGATCTGAGAGCGGATTATGAAAAAGAGTTGTTTCAGTTCTATCAAACGCGACACCCGGAGGACTGCAATCGTTGGCTTCAGAAGAAACAGGATCAAGAAGCAGAAACACGTCAGTCACGCACGGAATGGTATCAGCGACAAGGTGAAAAAGTGCCGGAAGATCTTGATGAGGAGAAGAAGCCGCCGCATGCCGGTCTTTTATACGCCATGTCATCGTCAGGAGAACTGGACAGTGCGGTGATCGTGGAATTTGCACAGATCAATCTCAAAGCAAGGAGACATCTCCTCTCTCTTCTAAAAGACATGTGTGAATAGCCGGAAACGCTAGTGATGATACCCGCTCCCCTTGTTGATTTCCGTTGCCCGATAGAGCTGTTCCAAAAAGACCAACCGGCACAGCTCATGCGGGAATGTCATGGAAGATCCCACTCTTCATTCTCCTGCGATGTCATCTGCTTCTATTTGGGATTCGAGCAGGCGATACATGACAATGAATGTTGATTGTATGACCTGTCGTATCAGTGGATCAGCGAGAATAGAGGATTGTTCAACAAAGCCAGTGAGCACCGGTTGTAGTTGTTCAACTCGTGGCCAATGCTGAGCGTGATAGGAAAAATCATCTCCACTGTCGAGGATTTCACGCTGAATTTTCTTCTCCGTCTCCATCGCAACCGGAGGCAGCGTGGCAGTAACATCGCACATCGTACGCTGCATTTCCCTCTCCAATACGCGGGCAGAAAGGCCGAGAGTTCCTATGAAATCAGAGGATTTTGCGTCGGATAGGCCTTCTTGCTGATGTATGGCCAATATTCTCCCCACCATAATCCCCACGATGTGATGCGACGTAATGAGCCGATTCAAAAAGCGCCGAGCATGCTCCGAACCAGACGTACTGCTACGTTCAATTTCTCGAACCACATCACGAACTGTCTCAGATGTCACGGGGGGAATTGACATAATTGATATTGTAAATATTTATTTTAATATGTCAATACTTAAACCGCCCGCACTGGAGTGAGCTTTTTCACGAATTCAATGGTGATACCCGCTCCCCTTGTTGATTTCCGTTGCCCGATAGAGCTGCTCCAGAAAGATCAGGCGGCAGAGCTCGTGCGGAAAGGTCATGTCCGAAAGTTTGAGGATCCTGTTCGCCCGCTTGCGGATGGCATCGGTCAGTCCGTACGCGCCACCGAGGACGAAGATGGCCGTGCGGCCTGCATCGCGCAGTGTGTCGAGGGAAGACGCGAAGACCGGTGACGTCAGGGCTTTGCCGCGCTCATCCAGAACCCAGATGTCCCCTTCTCTCTTTTCGATGGCTTCGAGCAAACGATCGGATTCTTCCGCCTGTTGCTTGAGAGCATCCGTCTGCTTACTCGCGGGCACCTCGACCACTTCCAACTGGACGGAATGATCAAGCCGTCCCAAATAGTGCGCACACCCTTCAGCGATCCACTTCGTCTTGATCGGGCCGGCACAGAGAAGCGTGATGCGCTGCATACGGACGGGAATGATAGAGCAGGAGAATACCAGAGTACGAGGGTACCGCTTCTGACTTGGCTCCCGAATATTCCATGACGCTATTCCTCCCATTCTCACTGCGCCTATACTCAGCCGCATGCACATCGGCTCGGTGCACATCAGAGTGCGGAACATTCCGGTGATCTATGCCATCAACCTCCTTTGTGGCCTGCTGTTCTTTCTGCCCATCCTTGCTCTGTATTACGAAAAGGAACTGTATTCCACGACGAACGTGGCCATTATCTTCGCCGTGGAAGCAATCGCAGGTGTGCTGTTCGAAATGCCAACCGGCGCCATCGCCGATCTCTTCGGGCGCAAAAACACGATCATCCTCGACCACATCACCATGCTCTGCGCCCTTGTGGTTCTGTGGATCGGCGGCAGCATGGCCATGTTTATCCTGTATGCGGTTCTGTCCGCACTCTCCCGCAGTCTGGCCAGCGGAACCTATCACGCTCTGCTCTACGATTCGCTGCAGGAAGAACACGAAGAACGACACTACAAAAAAATAGTAGGCGTGTACGACGCACTCTGGCCGGCTGGAGCTTCCGCCGGATCCATCATCGGCGGTTTTCTCGCAACCTATTCACTGCAGCTGACCGTCACAGCCACATTCCTCCCCGTCGCGCTTGCACTCATCCTTTCTTTCTTCATCCGAGAACCGGTCTATGAGAAGGAGAACCACACGAACATCGTGCGTCATGTGCTCAATACGTCTGCGACCATCGCGCGGAATGCGCAGCTGATGATTTTGATTTCCACCTTCTTCGTGATGCTGGCACTCGGGGAATCCGTACACCTCATGAGCCCTCTGTTCTTCGCAGCCAAAGCGCTGCCCGTCGCATCTTTCGGTTGGATTTCGGCACTCATTTTCGGTTTCTCTTCACTCGGCTTCTACTGTTCGCACGATATTTCCGAGAGAATCGGCAACAAGACAACGCTCATTCTGGCCACGACCATGTCGCCCCTCTTCATTCTGACTGCAACGCTCCTCAGCGGTATCCCGCTGGTGGTCTTCTGGACATCGGCATCGATCTTCTACGGAATCAAAAATCCCATTATCAACCACCTGCTGAATGCGGAAGTTTCTTCAGGCAAACGGGCAACGGTGATTTCGATCAATAACTTTGCAGGTCAGCTGGGCGTGGCACTCGTCGTGCCATTCTTCGGGCACTTTGCCGAGCTGTACTCCATGCAGACCGCCGTACAGTTGAGTACGGTTCTCGTCCTTATTGTGCCGGTCATGCTCCTGTTCATCAGAGATCACCAATGAGCCGGCCTGCAGCGAGCCGTGTAAGGTCTCGATCGTAAGGGCATGGAAAAGCGAAAACCAAAAAATACACAGAAACAGAAACCAGAAACAAACAACACACAACATACGGGGTGGGGCGCGACACCCGCCTTCGCTCCTTCGGAGCTACGGACGGGCAGGCGGGGGGTAGTGTTTTGCATTAAAAAAATGCGCGAAGCGCGGGTCTCGCGGGTTCCCGCGCTGGAGCGCAACCTTTCAGGGAAAGGTGGGTTCGCGGGAGGGAAACCGTAGGTTTCTCTTCCGTGAAAAGACGAGGAGGCACAGGGCCGGGCGGAGCGGGCGTTGGCGCGCCAGCGTTTTGGTTCCACCTTTGTCGCGACAAAGGTGGAAATCTACTTCCTCTGCAGCAAACTCACCCCCGTACTACTCTCCCTCGACTTCGCTCGGGGTCGGGTGACAGGGCGAGCGCCTCACTTCATTTTCTCTGAAGGAGTGAGACCGCTTCTATATGAGCGGTATGCGGAAACAGGTCGACCGGTTGCACGGTTCGAAGTTCATAGCCGGATTTGAGAAATTCCCCCAGATCGCGCGCGAACGTGGCCATGTTGCACGAAACGTAGACGATCTTGTCGGGCTTGTGGGCCGAAACGGCTTCGCGCGCATCGGGGTGCAATCCCGCACGGGGAGGATCGACGACGATCGTATTGAACTTGTACTTGG
>Ga0265297_10001013_pt1 | contig 71006 bp, 76 predicted proteins | sample Munlanlwell13791_FD_192502 | JGI IMG/M metagenome (GOLD analysis project Ga0265297, IMG submission 192502) | Leachate microbial communities from a municipal landfill in Southern Ontario, Canada - Leachate well 137-91 | ecosystem: Engineered > Solid waste > Landfill > Unclassified | place...
CGAGCACAAGATGCCGGCGGCGGGTGTCACGCCTATAGCCAAGCACGCCAGGGCAATAAATCAAGTCTCTCCCTATGGTTTCAGGCCGCCGTGCCGGTGGCTTCGCTGAAGCGTGAACTCCAACCCGAGCCAAGCCCCCGCTGGAGTTCACACTTCAGTGTGGGATCGGAAAAGCGCCGCCGACCAAGCAGCCCACGCTGAAGCGTGAACTCCAACCCGAGTTTCCAGCCCTTGGGGGATGGTTGTGAACTCAAAATGCACGTGCGCGTTTCGTTTTCAGCCCCAACGGGGCGCACCATGACAGCCTGGGGCAGAGCGTAGCGTCGCCCCAGGATTCCGTCAACACAGTGGTTGAGCCCTGAAGGGGCGGCCCATGATTTTGGCGACAGCGCCAGTTGCCGCCCGCTTTTCCTGCCGCCGCGGCGGCCAGCCGGCTTGACGGCGGCGCAAAGCCGGCTACGGTATCCTTCGATGATTGGCGAAATGACAAACCATGGCGGCGGACTGGGGCGCGTCCGCGCCCTCGGCCAGGCCCTGGCCGACGGCGGCCGGCTGCGCGTCCTGCTCGCCCTGCGCGGCCGGGAACTGTGCGCCTGCGAAATCATGGCGCTGCTCGGGCTGGCCGCCGCCACCGTCTCCCGGCACATGGCAATCTTGCAGGCCGCCGGGTTGGTGACGGCGCGCAAGGCCGGCCGCTGGGTGCATTACCGCCTCGCCACGCCAGCTCCCGCCGCCGAGCTGCTGAAGTGGCTCGACCAGGAGCTGGCGGCCGACCCGCAAATCCAGGCCGACCAGGAAGCGCTGGGACGCCAGGCCAGTTGCACGGCGGCCACCAGGGTGGCGGCGCGGCGGATCGCCGCCCTGAACGACAAGGAATAAGGATCATGGCAAGCAAGCTCAAGGTGTTGTTCCTCTGCACCGGCAACTCCTGCCGGAGCCAGATGGCGGAGGGCTGGGCGCGCGCGCTCAAGGGCGACGTGCTCGAACCCTACTCGGCCGGCCTCGAGGCCCACGGGCTCAACCCCCACGCCGTCAAGGCCATGGCGGAAGCGGGCGTGGACATTTCCGGCCACGCCTCGAAGACCGTCCAGGAACTGTTGCACATCCCCTTCGACTATGTGGTGACGGTCTGCGGCCATGCCAACGGGAGCTGCCCTCTCTTCCCGGGCAAGGCGAAGGTGGTGCATGCCGGCTTCGACGACCCGCCGGCGCTGGCGAAAACCGGCGAAGGCGAAGAGGCGAAAATGGCCTGCTACCGCCGGGTGCGCGACGAGATCCGCCGGTTCATTGAAACGCTGCCCGCAGCGCTGGAAGGGAAACGGTGACCACCATGAGCCAGGAAACCAAGCAGGCAATGAGCCTTTTCGAGCGCTACCTGACCGTCTGGGTCGGGCTGTGCATCCTGGCCGGCATCGGCCTGGGCAAGGTGGCGCCGGGGGTGGCGCGGGCCTTGGACGGCCTGGCGCTCACGGTCGGCGGCGCGCCGGTGGTCTCGATCCCGATCGCCGTCTGCCTTTTCTTCATGATGTACCCGATCATGGTCAAGATCGACTTCGCCAAGGTGCTGCGGGCGGGGCGGAGCGGCAAGCCGGTTTTCCTCACCCTGTTCGTCAACTGGGCGGTCAAGCCCTTCACCATGGCCGCCATCGCCACCTTCTTCCTGGGGGTTCTGTTCCGCGGCCTGATCGGGGCCGAGGCCACCGACCTGGTGAAGATGCCGTTCGGGCTGGACCTGCCGGTTGGCGCCCTCCACGGCGCCGGCAAGGTGGTGCTCCATGAGGGGATGAAGATGCTGGAAGTGCCGCTCTGGCGCAGCTACCTGGCCGGCTGCATCCTCCTCGGCGTCGCCCCCTGCACGGCCATGGTGCTGGTCTGGGGCTACCTGGCCCGGGGCAACGACGGGCTGACCCTGGTGATGGTGGCGATCAATTCCCTGACCATGCTGCTGCTCTACGGCGTGCTCGGCGGCTTCCTGCTGGGGGTGGGGCGGCTGCCGGTGCCGTGGCAGGCGCTGCTGCTCTCGATCGCCATCTATGTCGCCCTGCCCTTGGCGGCCGGCTACGTGACCCGCCAATGGCTCCTGCGCTGGAAAGGGGACGTCTGGTTCGCCGAACGTTTCCTGCACCGGCTCACCCCGGTCACCATCGCCGCGCTGCTGCTGACCCTCGTCCTGCTCTTCTCCTTCAAGGGCGAGGTGATCCTCGGCAACCCCTTGACCATCCTCTGGATCGCCATCCCCCTCTTTTTGCAGACCCTGCTGATCTTCGGGCTGGGCTACGCCCTGGCCAAACTGCTCCGCCTCCCCTACGCGGAAGCGGCGCCGGCGGCCCTGATCGGCGCCTCCAACCATTTCGAGGTGGCGATCGCGACGGCGACCATGCTCTTCGGCCTCGCCTCGGGCGCGGCGCTGGCAACGGTCGTCGGCGTGCTCATCGAAGTGCCGGCCATGCTCCTGCTGGTCCGGATCTGCCGGCGCACCCGGCCGTGGTTCGGAACCGACTGACCAGGGAACGTCCGCGATTCATGACAAGATGAACTTCGCTCGGACTTCGTGTCCTTCGGGCGTTGCCGCTTCGCTGCCGCCCTTGGCGGCCCGTGCCGCCTTGCGGCGCCCGTGGTGAATATTCCGGCTGAAACGCCCCTGGCGGTGTATAATGCTTCAGGATCTGGAGCGCGGAAGGGCTTGGAGCACGGAGGCAACCATGAATCCATTCGAGACCGTCGGGTTCATCGGTGGCGGGCGCGTCGTCCGCTTCCTGCTGGAAGGCTGGCGCCGCGCCGGTGCCCTCCCCCCCATTGTGCGGGTCTGCGACCCGGCCCCCGCCGCCATCGCCATCCTGGAACATGAGTTCGCCGCGGTGGCGGAAGGCATGCTGGCGGACGTCGCCGCCGCGCCGCTGGTGGTGCTTGCCGTCCATCCGCCCGTCCTGAAGGAGGTGCTGCCGGCGCTGAAGGGGCGGCTGGGGCCGGAAAGCATCCTCCTTTCCCTGGCGCCCAAGGTGGCCATCGCCAGCTTGCAGGCCGCCGTGGGCACCCCGGCCGTCGCCCGGATGATCCCCAACGCGCCTTCGGCCATTGGCAAGGGGTTCAACCCAATGGCCTTCGCCCCCGCGTTGCCGCCGGCCGCCCGGCAGGCGCTCGCCGCGGCGGCCGCCCCCTGGGGCGCGGCGCCCGAAGTGCCGGAACCGCACCTGGAAAGCTACGCCATCCTCACCGCCTTGGGTCCGAGCTACTTCTGGTTCCAGTGGCAGCTCCTGCGGGAGCTGGCCGGCGAGTTCGGCCTGGAGCGCGCCGCGGCCGACACCGCCCTGCTGGCCATGCTCCGCGGCGCCGCCGACTGCCTCTTCGCCCCCGGCGCCGACCCGCACCAGGTGATGGAGATGATCCCCGGGAAACCGCTCCAGGAGGAGGAGGCCGCCATCAAGGCGGCATTCAAGGCCCGTTTGACCGCGCTCCAGGCCAAGCTGGCAAGCTGACCCCAACGACCGGTCCCGCCTGAAACGCCAACCAACCGAAGGAGGCCAACGCCATGTTCGAAAAAATCCTGGTGGTCACGAACCTCGACGAGGCGTCCAAGGCCGCCTTGCCGCGCCTGCTGGAACTGAAGAAGCTCGGCACCCGGCAACTGAAGCTGGTCCATCCGCTGGATCTGGGCGACTCGGAAGGGCTCTACGAACCGTTGCTCCGCCTCAGCCAGGAACGGCTGGACGCCTGGAAGAAGGAGATGGAAGGGTGGGGGTTCGCGGTGGAGACCCAGATCCCGCTGGGGCTGCCGGCCGCGGAGGTCACGGCGCTGGCCGCGGAGCAGGGCGCCTCCTTGGTCGTGGTCATCGGCACGGCGAAGACGCTGCTGGGGGACCTCTTCCTGGAACCGCTTTCCCACGCCGTGCTGCACCAGGCCCGCCAGACGGTGCTCGTCCTCAAGGCCCCCGCCACCCCCGGCGACCTGCTGGCCCACATCTTCTTCCCCACCGACTTCTCCGACTGCGCCAGCCGGGCGCTGGACCGGCTCCGCGAACTGGTCAAGGCCGGCGCCAAGCGCCTGACCCTCTGCCATGTGCAGGACGTGGCGCGGCTCAACCCCTACCTCACCGACAAGATCGACGAGTTCAACCGCATTGACGAGGGACGGCTGGCGGACATCAAGGCGGAACTGCAAGCGCTCGGGGCGGAACGGGTCGAGACCGACATCTGCCTCGGCCGGCCGCACCGCGAGATCCTGAACCGGCTGGCCGGCAGCGACGTCTCGCTGGTGGTCATGGGCACCCAGGGGCGCGGCTTCTTCGGCGAACTGATGCTGGGCAGCGTCAGCCACTATGTGGCCCGCCATGCGCCCGGCCCCGTCCTGCTCGAACCGCTGCCGGCGGCCGAAGGCTGACCACCGGCCGGGGGGTTGAATTGCGCCACAGCGGGCCGCAATCGGCACTGGACATTCAGCGGATCTTGGCGCTTAGCCGGCCACCCCCAAGGCTTCCAGCGCCCGGATGACCCCGGCGACGTCCGCCGGCGGGCAGGAGGCGCCGGCCAGCAGCCCGATCGTCACCGGCCCCGCCGCCGGCAGCCAGGCCGGCGTCAGCACGGTGGCGCCGCTGTCCGGCAGGAAATGGCGGATCCCGTCGGGCCGCAGGTCCGCCGCGGTGCGGAGGAAAAAGGCGGGGCCGTGCTGCCGGGCCAGCCGGTACAACTGGGTGGTGTTGCTGCTGGTGAAGCCGCCGAGCACCAGGAACAGGTCGCAGCCCGAGCGGCACAGTTCCCTCGCCGCCGCCTGCCGTTCGCGGGTGGCGCCGCAGACGGTGGCGGCGCTGGCGAAGGCCGCCCCGGCCTGGGCCGCCGCCGCCCGCAAGGCGGCATCCGCCCGCGCCACCTCCTCCTCCAAGAGCGTGGTCTGCACCGCCAACGCCACCAGATCCGGATGGTAGCGCTCCGGTGCCTGGACCAGCCCGGGCGGCAGCGCGGGGACGTGCCGCGCCGCCACCGCCGCCGCGGCGCACCCCACCGCCGCCGCATCCGGCAGCAGCACGACGGCGTTGGCCGGCCCCTGCGCCCGCGACAGCGTCGCCAGCGTCTCCGGATGCCGCGGCTTGCCCAGCACGAACACCGTGGCCCCCGCCGCCGCCTGGGCGGCGACGAACCGCCAGATCCGCTGCACATAGCCGCAGGTCGTGTCCACCAGCCGCAGCGGCAGCGCCGCCGCCAACGCCTCCAGCCGCCGCATCTGCGCCAGCGGCAAGCCAAAGGCGGGGACGATCACCGTGTCGCCCGCCGCAAACTCCGGCCACGCCGCCGCCCGCACCGCCGCCTCACCCAGGATGCGGACTCCGCGGGCGCGCAGCCGGTCGTTGACCGATTCATTGTGGATGATGTCGCCCAGCAGCCAGACCGCCCCGGCCGGCGCCGCCGCCAGCGTTTGCTCCACCAGCCGCAGGGCGTTGGAGACGCCGCCGCAGAACCCGAAGACCCGCGGCAGGCGCAAGGTCAGCCGGCCGGCCCGGATCACGCCGCCGGCCAGCTTGTGCTCCAATTCGCGGTCGAGGAAACAGGACATGGGAATCCCCCCCAGGAAGCATGGAACAGGGCAGGCCCCGGCCGGCCGCCGCCGCTGGACAAATGCCGGGGGCTGGCTACTATACACCGGCCGCCAGCCATGCACCGCCGCCACCGCCGCCCCCCGGAACGCCATGCCACACCCTTGCCCCGAGCCCGTCCGCCAGCACTTCCGCCACTGCCCCGGCTGCGGCGCACCCCTGCCGCCAGCCGCCGAACCGCGGCTCCTCCACTGCGGCCGCTGCGGCTTCCATTACCACTTCAACCCCGCCATCGGCACCGGCGCGATCCTGGTCGCCCCCGACGGCCGCATCCTGCTCACCCGCCGCCTCCACGACCCGGGCCGGGGCAAGCTCGGGCTGCCCGGCGGCTTCGCCGACGCCGGCGAGACCGCCGAGGAGGCGCTGCGCCGCGAAGTCCGCGAGGAGGTCGGCCTCGAAGTCGCCGATCTCGCTTACCTCTGCTCGGGCGTCAACTGGTACCCCTACCGCGGCATCACCTACCCGGTGCTCGACCTCTTCTTCGTCGCCCGCCTGCCCGCCGCCCTGGAGGCCCGGGCCTTGGACGAGGTGGCGAGCTGCGCCTGGCTGCGCCCGGCGGAGATCGACTTCGCCGCGATCGCCTTCCCCACCGTCCGCGCCGCCCTGGAACGCTTCCTCGCCCACCCTTGAGCGGGCCGCCGGGGCCGGGCGGCGCGGGAACCTTCCGGCGTTTGGAGTTTCCAAAGGGGCGCACGCCGAAGTTTTCGGGAATCGCGTTCAAAAGCCAAGGTGCCCCAACCATGCCGCGCCCTTCCGCCCCGCTCCGTTCCCTGGCCGCCGCCGCCCTGCTCGCCGCCGCCCTGCCCGTCTTGGCCGCCCCCGGCAGCAGCCCCGCCGCCGCCAACCCCGCCGAGCCGCGGCTCCAGCTCGAGGACGCCATCACCCGCGTCGCCGAGCAGGCCTTCCCCGCCGTGGTGGTCATCACCAACAAGCAGCGCGACCGGCAGCCCACCATCGCCCAGCTCCCGCCGGAACTCCGCCGCTTCTTCGGCATCCCCGACCTGCCCGAGGAGGGAATGGCGCCACCACCCCAGCCCGGCCAGCCCCGCGTCGCCGGCAAAGGCTCCGGCGTGCTCATCCGCCCCGACGGCTACATCCTCACCAACTGCCACGTCATTGACGGCGCCGACGCCTTGGAGGTCAAGCTCCATGACGGCACCGTCTTCGACAATGCCCGCGACCCGAAGGCGGTCCGGGTCGTCGGCAGCGACAAGGAGACCGACCTGGCCGTGCTCCAAGTCGGCGGCGGCAAGCTCCGGGGGCTGCCCACCCTGCCGTTTGCGGACGCCGCCAAGGTCAAGGTCGGCCAGTTCGCGATCGCCGTCGGCGCGCCGTTCGACCTCGACTACTCCGTCGCCGTCGGCCATGTCAGCCAGAAGGGGCGCTACGACGTCAACATCAACACCTTCGAGAACTACATCCAGACCGACGCCTCGATCAACCCCGGCAACAGCGGCGGGCCGCTGCTGAACCTGCGCGGCGAGATCATCGGCATCAACGAGTTCATCATCACCGGCAGCCAGTTCAGCCGCGGCAACATCGGCATCGGCTTCGCCATCGCCAGCAACCTGGCCCGGCAGGTCGCCGAGGGCCTCATCGCCGAAGGGATCGTCGTCCGCCCCTGGCTCGGCCTGGCCATGCAGCCGCTCACCGATGCGCTGAAGCAGCAGTTCAAGGTCAGGAACGGCATCCTCGTCAACGACGTCACCCGCGGCGACCCCGCCGAAAAGGCCGGCCTCAAGCCCGGCGACGTGATCACCAAGGTCGGGCCGACCCCCGTCAACACCCCCCACGACCTCCAGTTCGCCGTGCTTGCCTACAAGCCGGGCGACAAAATCCCCCTGACCCTCCGCCGCAACGGCAAGGAACTGACCATCCCCGTCGTCGCCCGCCGCCGCGACGCCCCCGGCGCCACCAGCGCCACCACCACCGGCGGCGCCGCCGGGCAACTGGAAAAATGGGGGCTCTCCCTTGAGGAAACCAAAGAAGGGATTAGAGTAAAATCAGTTTCCCCTGGCACGCCCGCGGCGGCCGCCGCCTTGCGGCGGGGCGACCGGATCCTGGAAGCCAACCGCCAGGCGGTCGCCACCCTCGACGAGCTGGCAACCATCCTCGCCGCCGCCGCGAACGGCAGCGCGGTGCTCTACGTGGAGCGCAACGACCGCCGCTTCTTCGTCCCCATCTCCCTCCCTGGCACGCCGGAACCCTGACGCCCCATCGTTCGCCGTTCGCTGCCCGCCGGCCGATTCCCCGCCCTTTTTGAGAACCACCCGATGAGCGACCAAAGCCCCAACCATCCCGCCCCGGCCAAGCCCTATCCGGTCATCCATGCCGACGAATGCAAGGCCTGCGGCCGCTGCATCGCCGCCTGCCCGAAAAAGGTGCTCCGCTGGAAGGACGGCCTCAACCGGCGCGGCTGCAAGGCCGTCGAATACGTCGGCGACGGCTGCATCGGCTGCGCCCTCTGCTTCTACACCTGCCCCGAACCCTACACCCTCGAAATCCACAAGCCGGACAAGGGCTGACCGCGCCCCCGTCTCCAATCCCCCCGCCCGTCACGCCCGCCGCCACCCGCCGGCCGAGCCACGGAGCCCCTTCCACAACCAAGGTTTTTCCCATGGCCATGCGCTTGGTCAAAGGCAACGAGGCAGTGGTGATCGGCGCCTTGTACGCCGGTTGCGACGCCTATTTCGGCTACCCCATCACCCCCGCCAGCGAGATCGCCCAGCTCGCCGCCGAGTATTTCCCCCGCCTCGGCCGCGTCTTCCTCCAGGCCGAATGCGAGACCGCCTCCGTCAACATGGTCTACGGCGCCGCCGCCGCCGGCACCCTCGCCATGACCGCCTCCTCCGGCCCCGGCATCAGCCTCATGCAGGAGGGGATCTCCTACCTCGCCGGCGCCGAACTCCCCTGCGTCATCGTCAACATCATGCGCGGCGGCCCCGGCCTCGGCAACATCGGCCCCGAGCAGTCCGACTACCAGCAGGCCGTCAAGGGCGGCGGCCATGGCTGCTACCGCAACCTCGTCCTCGCCCCCGGCTCCGTCCAGGAAATGTGCGACTTCACCCGCCTCGCCTTCGACCTCGCCTTCAAGTACCGCAACCCCGCCTTCGTCATCGCCGACGGCGTCCTCGGCCAGATGATGGAGCCGATCGCCCTGCCGCCCGGCGAACTCCCCCGCCCCGACTGCCGCGCCTGGGCCACCCAGGCCACCGCCGAAACCCGCCACAACCTGCTCACCTCCATCTACCTCGACCACGATGACTTGGAGGCGCACAACCACCACCTCCAGGCCAAATACGCCCAGATGGCCGCCGACGCCCGCCACGAGGAGTTCCTGACCACCGACGCCGACCTCATCCTCGTCGCCTACGGCATCTGCAGCCGCCTCGCCCGCACCGCCGTCGAACACGCCCGCGACCGCGGCCTCAAGCTCGGCCTCTTCCGCCCCCAGACCCTCTTCCCCTTCCCCGCCAAGGCGTTGCAAAATGCCGCCCGCGGCCGCCGGCTCCTGGTCTGCGAACTCAGTTGCGGCCAGCTCCGCGACGACCTGCTCCTCCAGCTCGGCCCCGAACTCGCCGCCACCACTCCCCTCCACCTCCTCAACCGCATGGGCGGCAACCTCCTCACCGTCGCCGCCATCGTCGCCAAAGCCGCGGAACTGCTGAACGCCTGAGGCACCTGCCATGACCGTCATCCGAACCCAGGGGCTCTACGAGGAATTCACCCGCAAGGGCGGCCCCAACCTCCGCGCCACCCACTACTGCGCCGGCTGCGGCCACGGCATCCTCCACAAGCTCGTCGGCGAAGCCCTGGCCGACTTCGGCCTCCAGGACCGCGCCATCTTCATCAGCCCCGTCGGCTGCGCCGTCTTCGGCTACTACTACATGGACTGCGGCAACGTCCAGGCCGCCCACGGCCGCGCCGCCGCCGTCGCCGCCGCCATCACCCGCACCCGCCCCGAGGCCGTGGCCATTTCCTACCAGGGCGACGGCGACCTCGCCTCCATCGGCCTCAACCAGACCCTCCAGGCCGCCAACCGCGGCGACCGCATGGCCATCCTCTTCGTCAACAACGCCACCTACGGCATGACCGGCGGCCAGCTCGCCCCCACCTCCCTCGTCGGCCAGAAGACCCTCACCTCCCCCGACGGCCGCGACCCGCTCACCGCCGGCTGGCCCCTCCACATGTGCGAACTGGTCAGCCAGCTCCAAGCCCCCGTCTACATCGAACGCGTCTCCGTCGCCGACGCCCCCCGCATCCGCCAGGCCCGCGCCGCCATCCGCAAGGCCCTCGAACTCCAGCGCGACGGCAAAGGCTTCGCCTTCGTCGAAATCCTCAGCCCCTGCCCCACCAACATGCACACCGACTCCCTCGCCTGCGCCGAATTCTTCAAGACCGAAATGGAGAAGGAGTTCCCCCTCGGCTGCCTCCGCGACCGCACCGCCGAAGCCGCCCCCCATCCCCCAGCCCCCGGCCGGCTCGACGCCACCCGCCTCTTCGCCGACACCGAGACGGCCGAAGCCGCCCAGCCCGACCCCAGCTTCGCCGAACGCCGCCTCAAGTTCTCCGGCTTCGGTGGCCAGGGCATCCTCCGCATGGGCGTCACCGTCGCCGCCGCCGCGCAACAGGACCGCCGCTTCGTCTCCTGGTTCCCCAGCTACGGCCCCGAACAGCGCGGCGGCGCCGCCTCCTGCGCCGTCGTCCTCAGCGGCCAGCCCGTCGGCTCCCCGGTGGTGGACGCGGCCGACGTGCTCGTCGCCTTCAACCAGGCCGCCCTCGAACGCTTCGCCCCCGAGACCCGCCCCGGCGGCGTCATCCTCCATGACGCCAGCGTCACCAACCCGCCCCCCATCCCCGCCGGCGTCCGCGTCGCCACCATCCCCGCCGTCGAACTGGCCGACCGCCTCGGCGTCCCCCAGGCCGCCAACACCGCCATGCTCGCCGGCCTTGCCGCCCTCGACGCCACCGGCCTGCCCGCCGACCGCATCCGCCAGGCCGTGCTCGCCAGCTTCGCCGCCAAGCCCGCCATCCAGGAAAAGAACCGCAAGGTCTACGACGAAACCCTGGCCTGGTGCCGCCAGAACTGGCCCGCCTGATCCCCTGGCCGCATCCGGAATCCGGCGGCTTGGCGCCCCAACCGCCGCCACCCAGTCATTGCGTCACTGCGTCCCCCCGCCGGCCCCAGACTTGGAACCCGGCAGCGCCACCGGCGCGGTCACCCCGGCTTCCGGCTCTTCACGAAGTAGTCGAAGAATTCGACCGGCAGCGGGAAGATGATGGTCGAATTCTTTTCCGCGGCGATTTCGGTCAGCGTCTGCAAATACCGGAGCTGGACCGACACCGGCTGCGGCGCCATCACATCGGCCGCGTCCTTCAGCTTCGCCGACGCCTGGAACTCGCCGTCCGCATGGATGACCTTGGCCCGCCGCTCACGCTCGGCTTCCGCCTGCTTCGCCAACGCCCGCTTCATCCCCTCCGGCAGATCCACATCCTTGACCTCCACCGCGCTCACCTTGACCCCCCAAGGATCGGTGCGCTCATCAATGATCTTCTGGAGTTGCCGGTTGATCTTTTCCCGGCTCGACAGGAGGTCGTCCAACTCATGCTCGCCGAGGACCGAGCGCAGCGTCGTCTGCCCCATCTGCGATGTGGCGTAGAGGTAGTCTTCGACGGCGATAATCGCCTTGCCCGGCTCAAACACCTGGAAATACATGACGGCGTTGACCTTGACCGACACGTTGTCCTTGGTCACCACTTCCTGCGGTGGCACATCCAACGCCAAGGTGCGCAAGGAGACCTTGACCATCCGCTCGAACAGCGGGATGAGAATGATCAGGCCGGGGCCGCGCACGCCGACAAAGCGGCCCAGGCGGAACACCACCCCCCGTTCGTACTCCCGCAGCACGCGCACCGCGTTCGCCACGACGACAACCGCCAGCGCCAGGAAAACCACAAAAGCGATACCCATGACCCAACCTCCTTCTCCATGCTCCCGCTTGGGCGGGACGGTTCACGAACCACCTGGATCTTCTTCCACGGCCACGACCGTCAGCACCAGGCCGGCCACGGCGGTCACCTTCACCCGCCGGCCGGCGGGGATCTCCGTGCCCATGCCGGCGACGGCACTCCAGTGGCTGCCGGCCACAAAGACACTCCCCCCGCGGCGGGTCACCACGCTCCGGGCATCCCCCTCCTGGCCGACCAAGGCTTCGCCGCCAGTCGCCGGCTTCTGGAACTGCGACTTCAGGGAGAGCCCAATGCCAAGCGCGAACACCCCGCCCAGCACCATGGCGGCAGGAATGACAACCTGCAAAAAGAGGCACAGGTCCGGCTCGGACACGGTGGGCGGCAGGACGGCAAAAAACATGGATCCCAGCCTCCGGCAGTCAAAACGGTGTGGCGGCCTTCCCGGCAAGGACAAACCTGATGGGGGAAACGCTCCCCAAAACCGCGGCGCCGCCCCGTTGGCCAGGTTGGCAGCCGTGACCCCGCCCGGCGGGTTGCCGACAACCAGGACTGTACCATGCCGGCCGCCGGACAACAAGCCCGCCCAGGGAGCCGGGAACCACTCCTTACACTGCCCGGCCTGGTTCCCCAAGCGCATCAAGGCAAGGAAAACAAGACGGCCAAATCAAATGTGCGCAATTTGACGAACACTACCCCAGGGGATGTGTTCTGTCAGTAAGGGGGAATGTGACAACACGACGGGACAGACTCGATGCGTAGATGCCCTGGATCATCTCTTGGACAAGACGGGCATTGTACATGTTGGAGACCGGCTGCCGATCCTCCCTGATGGAGCATATGAGATCCCACGCTGCGAACCGGTTTGCCTCAAGAAAGAACCTGGCGTCTGGAACGTCCATCCGTCCGCAACGGGAGTAGTCCAGAGGCTCCGCTCCTGGAATGGAACGTTCCTCCATGATGGGAACTTCCTCATCGGATGAGGCATCCTCTATCGGACCCGCCCTCCGGCTGATACGCAGTTTCTCGACCGGATGGGATGGAAAATCCTTGAAGCGCATTGAGATCGCGCCTTTTGTTCCGACGACGCAAAGTCCCATGTTGACGATTCCGGTCTTTTTGACCATCTCGCCGCTTGAGAGTCCCCGTCTGCTCTCGAATATGCCGCGCACTCCGTTCGGGAAGTGGAAGCTGGCGAATATGCTGTCGCCAGCCGAAGGGCCTATTGGTTCGACAGTCTTCTCCTCCCTGTCCTTCCTGGCTATTGGACGGTTCTTCAGTGTGACATCGGCCATCACGTATTCGGGGGGGCCGAAGATAAAGGTCTGGAGGTCGAGGATGTGGGTGCCGAGTACTATCATGTCCTCGCCACCGCCGCGGTGGTCGGATTTTCCGCGTCCGTAGGCGGTCAAAGGAGTCCCAATCTCTTCTGCCTCGATCATCTTCTTCATGGTCCGGAAGGAGAGGTCGTATCTGGCAGGATGAGCCATGCATATCTTGATATGTGCATGTTCGGCGATCCTCACGATCTCGTCCGCCTCCAGCAGATTGGCGGCCAAGGGCTTTTCACAGTAGATGTGGCAGCCTCTCTCGGCGGCGATCCTGATCTGGGAAAGATGTTCGTAGGGATGCCTGGAACACAATACGACGATGTCCGGTTTTTCCTTTTCCAGCATCTCGACATAGTCGGAGTAGTGCCGCCTGGCACCGGAGGAGTCTAGTTTCGCCGTCAGATTTTCCGTGTTCGAATCAACATGCGCGACCACGTCCACGTCTGGCAGTCCGCGGAATGCGACGTGCAGCCCGTGCCCGCCGAGCATCGGCTTCGATGTGTCCTTGATGATGGCGATTTTCCGGCGTTCGTTCATCCGGCCTTTCTCCAGTCGAACACTGCACCCACGGGAAAGTCCGGATCCTCCGCCAAGGCGCGATAGACGGCGGGTGCCGCGCACGGGTCATACATCGCCGAGACGATGCGCGGCATGTCGAGCCGCCCATCGGCCATGAAATCCATCAGCGCGCGGGCGTCGTCCTTCCACGTCCACGAGCCGGGGCGGGATTCGCGTTCGGGGCGTGCGTCTGTGTGCGCGCCGATGATTTCGATACCGGGGCGGTGGACTTCCTGGTAATAGTCAATCGCGGTGTCCGAAACGCGGGTGCAGCCCAGCAGCGCGACGCGCCCGAACCGCGCGGCATAAGCCAGCGCCTGTTTCAGCGCGACGGACTGGCCGGTGACCTCGATGACCGCGTTGACGCCGCCACGCGCCGCCGCTTTGACGTTTCTTATGCAATCCTTGTCGGCAGGGTCGAAGGCGTGGTGCGCGCCCAGGGAGAGCGCCAGTTTGCGCCGTTTTTCGTTCAAGTCCGTGGCGATGACCGGCGAGCCACCGGCGATGCGGCACAGCGCCAGCGCGAATACGCCCAATATCCCCATGCCGACCACCGCCGCGCTTTCGCCTATTTCCAGGCGCGTTTTCCTGAGTCCGTTGAGGGAAAAGCCCGCGATGACTGCAAATACGGCGTGTTCGGACGGAAGCGCATCATCGTCTATTTTCAACAAATGATCTTCCGTAATCTGGTTGTAATTGGAATGGACGCTTCCCCAATGCGTCAGCACGCGGTCGCCGGGTTTTACGGCGCGAACGTTCCTCCCGGCTTCCACGACGCGCCCCACGCCGCTGTATCCAAGATATTTGGGAAACTGTCCCGGTTTGGCGTCCGCCAGGTTTGGCAAATCCAGCAGGCAGGCGCGTTCCGTGCCCGCGCTGATCGCCGAAATCTCGTTTTCCACGAGCACGGCATCGTCCGCCAGTTTGGGGAGTGTGGCATCTTGGAGTTCCGCTTTGCCCACGGCGGTGAAGGCGATTATTTTCCTGTTCATATGCGATTCTTTCCTGTTCATGGCGGTGGTCAATCCATGCCGCCGCAAAGGCGTCCGCCGTCGATCAAGTGGTTCGAGCCGGTGATGAACGCGGCTTTGTCGGAGCATAGATAGAGAATCAATTCCACGACTTCCCACGGTTCCGCGGCGCGGCCGAGGCGAGTTTTCATGTTTGCCATGCCCGGACGCGTCATCACCGGGCCGGGGGAGACGCAGCATGCCCGGACGCCGTGCGGCGCGCCGCAGAGGGCGAGGGATTTGGTCAGGCCGATGATGCCGCTTTTGGCGGCGCTGTAATCGACCGCACCGGCACCGCCTTCCAAGCCGGTGACCGATCCCATGTTGAGGATCACGCCGCTTTTTTGTTGGATCATGACGCCGAGGACCGCATGGCAGAAATAGACCGCTCCTTTGAGGTTCACATCCAGCCCCCAGTCGATCACCTCGATGGGCAATTCATGAAATGGTTCCTTGCGGCCGAAGATCCGCGTCGATGAACCTCCGGCGCAGTTGTGCATCACGTCCACGCGGCCGAATTTTTCAATTGCCCGCGACACGGCATCGCGCACTTGATTGTAATCGCGCACATCGACTTGCAGCCCGAGCGCTTCGCCGCCGCCTCGCCGGATTTCCGCCGCCGCTGTTTCGACGGCCTCGGCGTTGACGTCGGTGAGCACGGCTTTTCCGCCTTCGGCGACGAATTTCTGCGCGGTGAGCAGCCCCATGCCGGAGGCGGCGCCGGTGATGATGGCGACTTTATCCTGGAATCTCATGGTTGTTCCTTCAGCGCGGTATGGTCAGAACGACCTTCCCGAGGTTTTCATTGCGTTCGAGGATCGCGTGCGCCTCTTCCGCGCGCGTGACCGGCAGGATTTCGTGCAGAATGGAGCGGACGCGGCCCGTTGAAAAATCATTCCAAAACCGGCTTTCCAAACCGGCCAGGATTTCCGCCTTCGTTTTGTTCGCGCGGCTGCGCAGCGTGCTGCCGATGAGCCGGACGCCGCGCCGGAAGAAGTCGCCCATGTCGAGGTTCGTCGGCGCACCGCCCAGAGTGGCGATGACGATCCATCGGCAGCCGCGCGCGACGGTTTGAAGGCAGCGGCCCAGATCGGGACCGGCGACGCAATCCATCGCGACGTTCACGGGATGCCGCGCCAGGACGGCGGCGACGTCCTCCTTTTTGTGATTGATGACGACATCCGCGCCGAGCCGGCGGACGAATTCCGCCTTTTCCTCCGAGCCGACGGTGGTGACGACCTTCGCTCCGAACGCCTTCGCGAGCTGGATCGCGGCCATGCCGAGACCGCTCGCGCCGGCTTGAATGAAGACCGTTTCGTCCCTTTTCATTTCTCCTTCGATGAGGAGATTCAAATAGGACGTGGCGAAGGCCTCGGGAATGGCGGCGGCTTCTTCCATCGACAAGCCTTGCGGGACGGGCAAAATCAAATCCTCCGGAACAGCGACGCGCTCGGCATAGCCGCCGCCTCCGAGCAGCGCGCAAACCTTGTCGCCGACGCGAAAGCGGCTTCCGGCGGGCGAGTGCGAGATCACGCCGGCGACCTCGAGGCCCATCCAATCCGGCCAGCCGGGCGGCGGCGGATAATGTCCGGCGCGCTGCATCAGGTCGGCGCGGTTGAGCGCCGTCGCGTGGATGTCGATGAGCAGCTCCCCATCCTTCGGCTGTGGGTCGGGGACCTGGCTCCAGACCAGGTTTTTGTTTTCCTTTATAAGAATGGCATGCATGTCAGCTCTCCCAATTCGTGTAGCCCGAGGCCGCTAAAACGACTTCCTGAACCAGATAGTCATGTTCATAAGCATAGGGATTTTTAATTTCGCCGCGGATGATCCTCGCCAGCTCCTGCAATTGATCCTCATAGCGATCCTGCGTGACGCCGAGATCGACCGCGTGCGTGCCGGCGGGATAATGTTCGTTCCCTTCAAGCAGCGTCAATCGCACCTGCAACGGTTTGCCGTCGAAACGCTCCAGCGGACTCAATTCGATCGTGCCTTGGGTTCCGCAGATTTTAAGACTCCGGCGGTTCAGGCCGTCAACCTCCAGGCTGCAGGCCCGCAGGGTCACGGTCGCATGGGGATATTCCAAAATCGTCACGCAGTTGTTTTTTACGCTCGCCTCATGGCCGGGAGCGGATTTCAGAAACGGCGTGATTTTTTCCGGCCGCCCCATCATCGAGACAACGAAATCGATGAGATGGCATCCCAGATTGAACATGATGCCGCCTTGGAAATGGGAGAGATATTTTTGATAAGCCTCGCCTCCGTAGTTGTGGCTCATGCCGGCCTGGATTTCAAAGATGCCGCCGAGCCAGTTTTCACGAACCGCCTTTTTGCAGAACTGCATGGCGGGGTTGTTGCGGAACATGTAGCCCATCTGCAGCGGAAGATCGCGCTCTCTGCAGCCGTCGAGCAGTTGTTTGAATAAGGTGAGATTCTCCCCGCCGGGTTTGTCCAGGTGCATCGGCAGGCCGCGCTCCAGGCAACGGAGAGCGGCGGGCACCAGATCGGCGTTGGGCGTTTCCACCACGACCGCCTCAAGCCCCGGACAACGAAGCAACTCTTCCTCGCTTTTCCACGTCAAGCCTTCATAAGGCTGCAAATTCTCCCCGGCGAACCGGGCGGCGCGGGTGTTCCGGTCGTCCACCACCCCGACGATTTCATAGACCTCGGAGAGGCGGCGAAGCGCGGTCATCTTCGCCCCCGCGTGTTCGTGGCAGATGCCGATCTGGCCGATTTTGATTCTTTTCATCCTTATCCTTCAAGCCACCGGAATTGCGGGTTTTGTTTTTTGACGATCTGGGTGATGCGGACAACTTCCAGCGCGTCGGCGTTTTTTACGGGAAACGGGACATGGTTGCGAATGGCCTCGAAAAGGTGGCGGGCCAGTTCGATCTCCACCTGTGCCCACAGGCTTGTGGCGGGCTGAACCGGGCGGGTTTCCTCGATCCACGGGAGTTTTTGTTCCGCGGCCCAATTCGTTCCGGGTGCCGGGGTGTTCGCGCTGGCGGCGGCATCCGGCCAATGGAATTGCGGGTTCAAATATTTGATCTGGATCGTCTGCTGGTCCTGGCCGTAGGCCAGTGTTCCCCGATCCCCGTAGATCGTGCAATACGGGCCGGGCAGGGCGACGGAGTTGCTGATTTCGATTTCGGCCACCACGCCGTTCTCTCCTTCCAGCAGAATACGCACGTGGTCGTCGCCGTCGCCGGGCGTCAGGATGCGCCGGAGATAACTTGAGACCCCGCGCACTGGAGCGCCAAGCAGTTGCAGGCCGTGGTCAAGCAGATGCGGTCCCCAGACGCTGAGCTGGCCGCCGCCGCAATCCAGCCGCATCTGCCAGTCGTTGCGCCGCGTGAACGTGTGGTGCTTGGAGAGTTTCACCACCTGGATTTTTCCCAACAGCCCGGAGGCAAGGATGGCTTGGGTATTTTCGAAGGCGGGTTCGAAGCGGTGGTTGTGGCCGAAGTAAAGTTTGCCGGGATAATCGCGGTCGAGTTGTTGCAGGAGTTGGTAATCCTTTTCCGTCACGCCGATGGGTTTTTCCAGCAGCACGATTTTTCCGGCCTTCAACGCCTGCTCGGCATTCCGCGCGTGCTCCAGTGACGGGGTTGCGATGATGGCCAGTTCCAGTTCCGGGTCGGCCAAAAACGAGGCAAAGTCCGCATGGGGCCTCCCGCCGAATTTTTCCGCCACGTCCCACGCCCGTGTGGCGTCGAGATCGCAGAAAGCCACGGGCCGGTAGCGCTCGCGGTTTTCCGCAAAGTATTGGCAATGCACGACGCCGATCCTGCCGAGGCCGCAGACGCCAAAATTGACGGGGTTGACGGTTTGTTTCATACGCGGAGTGTCTTGATTCCGGGAAGCGTCCTGCCAGTATGCCAGGGTGGGTCGGTCAGAAGCACGTAGCGTTGCGGGGGGAACAACGCCGCCGTCGCGTGGCCGATGCCGCTCCCGCCGTCGGTCACGACCGCCACCCGGTCATTGAGGCGAAACGGGAACAAGGCGTCGATTTAGCGTGTCGGCTGAAAGCCCGTCACTTCGTCGCGCGGCGGCTCCGCCTCCGGCTCAGCACTCCTGTCAGCGCGGCGCCCAGGCCCAGCAGAAACAGGGACGACGGCTCCGGAACCGCTGCCAATCCGGCCACGCTCGGATCCCACGCGTTGTCGGTTCCACTGGAGAACCGGATGCCTGTCGCGGTGGACAGGTCCCCGGTCCCCGTGAAGTCGGAAAGCTGGAAGGCAACCGCATATTGGTCGAAAGGTCCAGTATAGACGCCCGCACCGGTGCTGTTGTTTATTGTGGTGTAGGAACTTGAAGGGATCAAAGAAGAACCGAATTGGGCCGGGGTGATACTGATGGCGTAAGTTCCCAGGACGGTGTTGGAGGCATTGACCAACTGGAAGCCGACGGTCTCTGCAGCAGCTCCGTTGTGTAGATCCGTGACGACGATATGATCCTGTGACGTGATGGTCCTGCCGAATTGGAAGATGCTCCCGAAGTTAATATTGCCGGCGCCCGTCCGGTAATCCAACCCGGAAACGGCCGCGTTCGCCTGCCCCGAACCGGAGAAAATAGGATTTCCTTGAGGATAAAAGTACAAATCGGCAGCCGTCAGGCTGGCCGTTGAACCTGTCAGGTCGGTATAGTCCGTTCCGCCGATGGTCAGCGATGTGAAGGTGCCATTGGCATCGGTATAATACGTCACCGCCAGAACGGCGGCCGAAGCGTGCCCGCCTCCCAAGAGGAGCGACACGCCCAGGGAAAGAGCCTTGATCCAGGGCAATGGTAGGTCTGGCTTCCGGGGCTGTTGCCGGGGGCGAGGGTCGCGCCGCTGCCGACGGTGATGGAGGTGGTTGCGCTTCCGCATTGGGGGGCTCCCTCCTTTCATTGCTTGGCTTGTCCTGCTTCCCTCTCCTGCTGGCCGGCCAGTTGCCCCGGCGGGGCGAGGGTGGGCATGACGTGGCTTGTTGGTTACTATAGGCGTGGGGGACGGGGTTGACATGTTTTTGGGCGGGCGAGTTTGCTTAACATTAAGCAACGGACAATGAAGCGGACGGGCCATTGGGGTCGCACCTGGCGTGTTAAAAAAATGCGCTTGGCGGAAAGCGAAACGCCGAGATTGCCGGTGATCCATTCCGTCACGTCGGCGCATCTGACCGTCTCCACCGCCCGGCGCAGCTTTGCCATGGTCAGCCGCGAGGATCGCCGCCTTGGGTTCCGCGCTGGAAGCACGCTCCCGGACAACGCCGCCGGAACCGGCTCCGCCGGAATGGAAAGGCGGCGATGCTCGCCGCACTCCAGGGCCGGCACGCCGGCCTCGTCGCCAGCGGCAAGCCCAAGATGGCCACCAGCGGCGCCGTCAGGCGCAAGATGCTCGTCATCATGCGCGCCCTGCTGGTGGGAAAGGCCAACTGCCAAGAGCAATGGCGCCTGAAAAAACTGCCCACGCCGCTTGAAAAACAACACACCATCTCTCCCCAGGAAGGGGCGGCCCAGTCACCGGGAGGGAACGGCGCGCCGGCGGCGCAGCTTCGCCCGCCAGTCGCCGGCCAGCTCCCCGACCTCGGCGCAGCGCAGCAGCAGCGCCGCCAGCAGGAAGGCGCCATAGCCGGCCGCCAGCGGCAGGGCGAGCAGCCAGCCCTTGACCAGGAAGGCGCGGGGGTTCCAGCCCAGCGGCAGGAACCAGTGGGCGAGGCGGCCGGCGGCCCAGGCGGCGGGGATCATGGTCGCCGCGGCCAGCGCCACCCGGCCGAAGGCGGGCAGGGCCGGCCCCAACGCCGCCAGCCCCGTCTGCCGGCGGAAGAGGATGAGCAGCAGCGCCAGGTTCGCCCCGGAGCTGAGGCTCGTCGCCAAGGCCAGGCCGCCCTGGCGCATCGGCCACATCAGCGTCAGGTTCAAGGCGAGGTTGAGCAGCATGCAGCCCCAGGCGACGCGCACCGGCGTCCGCGTGTCCTGGCGTGCATGGAAGGCGGCGGCGGCCGGCTTGACCAGGGCAAAGAAGGGGATGCCCGGCACATACCAGACCAGCGCCCACCAGGTGGCGTGCAGGCTCGCCTCGTCGAAGCGCCCGCCGCCGAACATCAGGTCGAGGCTCTCCCGTCCCAGCCAGCCGAGCATGACGGCCATCGGCAGGCTCATGAACCAGACGTGGCGCAGGGAATAGCGCAGGTCGCGCAGCAGCGCCGGCTGGTCGCCCGCCGCCCAGGCCCGGGCCATGGCCGGCAGCAGCACCACGCTCGCCGCGACGCCGAACAGCCCCACGGGCAGGTAGATCAGCCGCTGGCTGTAGTAGAGGGAGGTGATCGCCGCCTCGCCGAGCCAGCCCGCCAGCAGCCGGTCCACCAGCACGTTGAGCTGGATCATGCCGGTGCCGACCATGACTGGGGCCATCAAGGTCATGATCTTGCGCACCTCGGGCGCTTGGAAGTCGGGGTCGAAGCGGAAGCGCAGCCCTTCCCGCCGCCGGACGACTTGCAGGTGGATCCAGACGTGGAGGAACCCGGCCAGGAGCACGGCGGGAATGGTGGCGACGATCCATTTCTGGGGCTGCCCATCATGGCGGTTGGCCAGCCAGGCCACGCCCGCGGCGGCAAGGAGCAGCAGGTTGAGCAGCAGCGGCGTGAAGGCGGGCACCGTGAAGCGCTTGAGGGTGTTGAGCACCCCCGCCAGCGCCCCGGCGACGCAGACCAGCACCGCGTAGGGCAGCAGCGCCGGCGTGAGCTCCAGCCCCTTCTGGAACACCGGCTTCGCCAGGAACGGCGCCAGGCACCAGCAGGCAACCATGGCGAGGAGGGTCAGGCCGCCCAGCACCACGGCCAGCACCGACACCACCCGGCAAGCGGCGCGCCAGGCCGCCTCCTTGCCACGCCCGACCAGTTCCGCGGAAAAGATCGGGATGAAGGCGCTGGTGAACGCTCCTTCGCCGAACAGCGCCCGGAAAAGGTTGGGGATGGTGAAGGCGAAGACCCAGGCGGACATCCCCAGCCCCGTGCCCCAGACGCGGGCGAACGCCATGTCGCGCGCCAGCCCGAGGAGCCGGCTCAGCAGCACCCCCAGGCTCACCACCCGCATGGAACGGCCCATCTGCCGTGTCGTGTCATCGCCCATGGAAGCGGTAGTATAGCCGCCAGCCACCGCCCCGCGACCCGCCGCCGGCGCGGGCAACCGAGTCCACCATCCTGGATGGGCCAGCCTGGCCGGGAGGGGGGAGGCGACGGTGCTATATTGTCGGGCATTGCCGCCGGCGCGGCCCGGACGGGGCCGGCGGCCTGGAGAGCGAGCATGAGCGAGAACAACGCCCGCAAATTGACGGTGCGCGACCTGTGGCGGCGGCGGGAGCAGGGGGGGAAGATCGTCTGCCTGACCGCCTATGACGCCTTGATGGCGGGGCTGGCGGAGGCGGCCGGCGTCCACCTGGTCCTGGTGGGGGATTCGCTGGGGATGACGAACCTCGGCTATCCGACCACGCTGCCGGTGACGCTGGAGCAGTCGCTGCTGCACACGGCGGCGGTGGTGCGCGGCACCACCCGGCCGCTGGTGGTTGGCGACATGCCGTTCATGACCTACCATCTGTCGCCGGAGCAGGCCCTGGCCAATGCCGCGCGCTACTTGCAGGAGGCGGGGGCGGACGCGGTGAAGCTGGAGGGCGGGCAGGCGATGGCGCCGACGGTGCGCCGGCTGGTGGAGGCCGGGGTGCCGGTGCTGGGGCACATCGGGCTGCTGCCGCAGCATGTGAAGGCGGCGGGCGGGCATTTCGGGCAGGGGAAGACGGCGGCCGCGGCGGCGGCGCTGCTGGCGGACGCGCTGGCGTTGGAGGCGGCGGGGGCCTTCGCCGTCGTGCTGGAATGCGTCAAGGCGGAGGTCGCGGCCACGATCACCGGCCGGCTGACGGTCCCGACCATCGGGATCGGCTCCGGCGCTGGCTGTTCCGGCCAGGTCCAGGTCCTCTACGACATCCTTGGCCTGAGCGGCCGCATCCCCAAGCACGCCAAGGTCTTCGCCGACGCGCGCCAGGTGATCCTGGGGGCGTTCACCGCCTACCGCGAAGCCGTCGAACAGGGGAGCTTCCCCGGCCCGGAGCAGGCGTTCTGATGGAAATCCTGCGGACGATTCCCGCGATGCAGCAGTGGAGCCGGCTTCAGCAGCGGCTGGGGCGGCGCATCGGCTGCGTCCCCACCATGGGCGCCTTGCACGAGGGGCATCTTTCCCTGGTGCGGCTTGCCCGCCAGCGGGCCGACGTGGTGGTCGTGACGGTGTTCGTCAACCCGACCCAGTTCGGGCCCCAGGAGGACTTCGCCCGCTATCCGCGGCCGTTCGAGCGCGACTGCGAGCTTTGCCGCGCCGCGGGCGTCGAGGCGCTCTTCGCCCCCGAGCCGGCGGCAATGTATGCGCCGGACGCGACGACCTGGGTCGAGGAGGGCGCGCTCTCGAAGCCGCTCTGCGGCGAGCGCCGGCCCGGCCACTTCCGCGGCGTCACCACCGTGGTGGCCAAGCTGTTCAACGCGGTGCTGCCGGACGTGGCCGTGTTCGGCCAGAAGGACGCCCAGCAGGCACTGGTCCTGCAACGGATGGTGCGGGACCTGAACTTCCCGGTGGAGCTGGTCATCGCCCCGATCGTGCGCGAGGCGGACGGCCTGGCCCTGAGTTCGCGCAACGTCTACCTCTCCGCCGACGAACGCCGGCGGGCACTGGCCATCTCCCGCGGCCTGCGCGCCGCCGAAGCCGCCTTCGCCGCCGGCGAACGCGCCGCCGTGGCGCTTTGCGGCGGGGTGCGGGCCGGCATCGAGGCGGCCGGCGGCCGGGTTGACTACGTCGAACTCCGCGACCGCGGGACGCTGGCGCCGCTGGCGGTGGCGGACCGGCCGGCGCTGCTGGCGGTGGCGGCCTTCTTCGGCAACACCCGGCTGCTCGACAACGTCTTCCTCGGCTGACGCCACTCCGGGTCAGCGCGGCGGCGGCGGCAACGGCCGGGGCGCGAGGGGCAGGTCCGGCTCGGCCGGATCCGGGTTGATGGCCGTGGCGGCCGCAGTTGCGGACTCCGCACCGGCGGCGGCTGGCGGGGCGGGGAAGGGTGGCAGCGCCAGGCTTTCGCCGATGTATTCCGGCGCGGCCTCGTAGCGCAGGAAGTTGTGCATCTTGTCCGTGAAGTGGTGGCCCAGCGCGTAGCGGACCGTCTTGCTGTAGCGGCGGGGGAGGCGCTGGCGGTAGAGGATGCGGCCGCTGGAGGCATCCTCCAGGGTGACTTCCCAGTCGAGGCGCGCCTCCAAGGTCAGGCAGCGCAGCCAATACTGGGGCAGCAACGGGCCGGCGGCGACGACCCAGGCGTACTGCCGGTTGCCGCCCAGCAGCACGGTGCGGTAGTCGTGGACGGTGCCGCGGAGGAGGCGGTCGGCGCCAAGCCGGCGGGCGTCCTCCGCATCGCTGGCGGGGAAGACGCGCGCCGCGACCTTGGCCCGGTCGAGGGTGGCGACCAGGTTGTCCTGGATTTCCCGTTCGGGATTGGCGCCGGTGACGACGATTCCGCGGCCGTCCAGCAGCCAGCGCTGCCACCAGGGGGATTCAGGTTCCAGGGCGTCGGGGCGGAGGTCGGGGTTGACCACTGGCGGCAGCACGGCGATCCGGGCCGGCGTGGGCGTCGCCAGCGGCTGGAGCGTCCGGAACCCGTGGTTGTGGCTGGTGGCGCAGCCGGCCAGCAGAAAGGCCGCCAACACGGCTCCGAGGAGGGGGATGGCGGCCTTCATGGGCATGGGGTGGGCGGCGGCGGCTGGTTACGACTGCTGCTTGTCGAAGGTGATCATGTCCTGGGGCGGCATGACCACGATCACGGCGCGGCGGTTCCGGCGCTTGTTGGTCGCCGAGTCATTGGCCACCACCGGGTGGAATTCGCCGCAGGCGACGGCCTTGAGCCGGTCCGGCGCCACCCCCTTCTGGTTGGCGAAGTGGCTGAGGACGGCCATGCTGCGGGCGAAGGAGAGATCCCAGTTGCTCTTCCAGCCAGAGACCTTGATCGGGTCGCTGTCGGTGTGCCCTTCAATGGCGATCTCGCGGCCGGGGAAATCCTTCTCGACCATTGCCAGCACCGCGTCCAAGGTCGAAGCTCCGTCTTTCTTCAAATTCGCCTTGCCGGAGTCGAACAGCACCTCGCTGAGGATGGTGAAGCGGATCTGGCCGTCCTTGGCTTCGACCTGGACGTTCTCCAGGCCGCCGGCGAGCGGTTCCGCGCCGGGCGCCACCGGCTGGGCGGCGAGCTGGCGGTTCAAGTCCTCGACCTGGCGCCGGAGGCCGTCCAGCTCCACATCCTTGCCGGCGAGCTGGCGGTTGAGGTCGCCGACCTGGTTGTTCAGGGCGTCGATGGCGGGCTTAGTGTTGTATTCGTCGAGCGCGTCGCCGACCAGGGCGCCGACCAGGCCACCAGCGGCCAAGCCGACGGCGGCGCCTTCGCCGCTGTCGAGGATGCCGGCGTTATGCGCCCAGATGGCGCCGGTGCCGGCGCCGACGGCGCCGCCGCCAATGGCGCCCTGCTGGGCCGGGGTCAGGGGGATTTTGTCGGAGCGGCAGCCGGCGAGCAGGGAGACCGCCAACGCACCGCCCAGGAGCAGGGAGGGATTCCAGCGCATGATTGCACCTCGGGTTTGGAAGGGGGGGGAACGGACGGAACCAGGAAAATCTAAATAGTTGCCGTAGCTTACTTCGCGCCGCCGGAAAAGCAAGTGTAAGCCTTTGCGAGGAAATGGGGAAGGCGGCGGAGTGCCGGCGGCGGCGGCGGTGCTATGTTTTTGGCCCGACGACGACGAGAGGATGCGGTGGCTGCCTATCTGTTCAGACGCTTGTTGCTGATGATCCCCACGGTCTGGGGGATCCTCACCATCGCGTTCCTGATCATCCAGTTCGTGCCGGGCGGGCCGGTGGATCAGATGAAGAGCCTGCTGGAGGGGCGTCCCGGCGCCGGCGGCGAGGCGGGCGGCAGCGCCGCGGCCGCCATGCAGAAGCCGCGCCAGGTCTCGGAAGAGGATTTGCAGCGGCTGAAGAAGGTCTACCACCTCGACCGGCCGCTGCTGGAGCGCTATTGCCGCACTTTCCTCTGGTTCGCCCGCCAGGATCCGGCCGAGCCGTGGCCCCGGGCGCTGGCCAACGGCGCCAACTGGGACGGCCTGCTGCTCGGGCGCTTCGGCGACTCCTTCTACCGCAACCAGAACGTGCTCCAGCTCATCCGCGAAAAGCTGCCGGTCTCCCTCTCCCTCGGCGTCTGGAGCTTTTTCCTCTCCTACCCGCTGTGCATCCTGCTCGGCATCCGCAAGGCGGTGGCCGCCGGTAGCCGCTTCGACGCCGGCACGACCCTGGCGGTCCTGGTCGGCTACAGCATCCCCGGCTTCGTGCTGGCCGTCCTGCTCCTCGTCCTGTTCGGCCCCGGCGACGGCGCGCTGGCCCATTGGCTGCCGCTTTCCGGCCTGACCTCCGCCGGCACGGCCGGCTACGAGGGGTGGAGCCTCGGGCGCAAGCTCTGGGACTACCTGCGCCACCTCGTCGGCCCGCTGCTCTGCCTCAACGTCGGCGGCTTCGCCACCCTGACCTTGCTCACCCGCAACTCGGTCCTGGAGGAGGTCCACAAGCAATACGTGGTGACCGCCCGCGCCAAGGGGCTGACGCCGCGGCGCATCCTCTACCGGCATGTCCTGCGCAACGCCCTGATCCCGCTGATCACCGACTTCCCCTCCAGCTTCCTGGCCATGTTCTTCGCCGGCAGCCTGCTGATCGAGAAGATCTTCAGCCTCGACGGCATGGGGCTGCTGGCCTACACCTCGGTGGTCCAGCGCGACTACCCGGTGGTCATGGGCAACCTCTTGATCATGAGCCTGCTCGGGCTCATCGCCCAGCTCCTCACCGACATCGGCTACGTCCTCGTCGACCCCCGGGTCAGCTTCGAGGCCGCCGAATGACCGCCCCCGCCCACCTCCGCCCGTGAACTGGAACCCTCCCCGCATGTCGCCCGATTGGCTCCGCAAATGGCGCAAGTTCCGCCGTGACCGCCTGGCCTGGGGCAGCCTCTGGCTGCTGCTCGCCCTGGCGCTGCTGACCCTGCCCGCGGAACTGCTCTGCAACGACCGGCCGCTGGCCGTGCGCTGGGGCGGGCGCTGGTTTTTCCCGGTGCTGGTGCGCCACGCCTGGCAGGATTTCGGCCTGCCCGGCACAAACGAGCCGGACTGGAAGGGGTTGGAGCGGCGGCTCCGGGCCGGCGGCGGCGGCGGTGCGGACTCCGCAATGGCAGCGGCGGGGGACGCGGCCTGCCTCGCCCGGTTCGACCCCGAGCCGGGGGATGTGCCGCTGCTCCCCGGCCTGGCGGCCGCGGACTCCGCAATCCTGGGGCGGTTCGACCCCGAGCCGGGCGACGTCGCCGTCACCGCGGCGCCGCCCGGGACTGGCCGCGGAATGGCCAGTGGCAAGGACCGCCCCGCCTGGTTCCTCTGGCCGCCGGTGCGCTACGGCTATGCGACCATTGCCCGGGGCAGCGCCGCCGGCCGCGATTCCCTCCTCTCCCCGCGCCAGGGCTGGGCCGACGGGCATTGGCTCGGCACCGACGACCGCGGGCGCGACGTCCTGGCGCGGCTGGCCTACGGCTTCCGCGTCTGCCTCTGGTTCGGGCTCGCCCTGGCCGCCGTCTCGGTCGTCGCCGGCACCATCCTCGGCGGCATCCAGGGGTTCGCCGGCGGCTGGCTCGACCTGGCCGGGCAGCGGCTGATGGAGATCTGGGGGGCGGTGCCGAAGCTCTACCTGCTGATGATCCTCACCTCGCTGCTGGCCCGGCGCAGCGTCGGGCTGCTGCTGTTCATCCTCGCCCTGACTTCCTGGATGGGGCTGGCCGCCTACACCCGGGCCGAGTTCCTGCGGGGGCGCAACCTCGAATACGTCCGCGCCGCCCGCGCCCTCGGGGTCGGCGCCTTCGCGATCATGGGGCGGCATCTGCTGCCGAACTCGCTGACGCCGGTGATCACCTTCTTCCCCTTCATGATCAGCGGCGGGATGCTGGCCTTGACCAGCCTCGACTTCCTCGACCTCGGCGTCGAGGCGCCCTATCCCAGCCTGGGCGAGCTGCTGGCCCAGGGCCAGGGCAACCTGCACGCCACCTGGATCATCCTCCCGGCCGTCCTCCTGCTGACGGCGACCATCACCCTGCTCACCTTCATCGGCACCGGCGTCCGCACCGCGTTCGACCCGCGGCAGGGCTGAGGCGCGGCAGGCCAACCGGAATTGTTCACCGCAAAGCTCTCCGAGGACACAGGGAAAATCACCCGGCCATGACCCATCCACTTCCCGAACTTCCCGAGGGCGGTGCCTTCCCCCGCCGGGCCACCCGGGCGATCCGCGTCGGCAGTGTCGCCATTGGCGGCGGCGCGCCGGTCTCCGTGCAGTCGATGACCAACACCGACACCCGGAATGTGCCGGCGACGCTGGCCCAGATCCAGGAGCTGGCGGCCGCCGGCTGCGAGATCGTCCGCTGCGCCGTGCCCGACGCGGCGGCGGTGGCGGGGCTGCGGGCGCTGGTGGCGGCCAGTCCGCTGCCGGTGATCGCCGACATCCATTTCGACTACAAGCTGGCCTTGGCGGCGCTGGCCGCCGGCGCGGCGGGGGTGCGGGTCAACCCCGGCAACCTCGGCGGGCGGGCGAAGCTGGCCGCGGTCGCCCAGGCGGCGGCGCGGGCGGGGGCGGCGGTGCGGATCGGCGTCAACGGCGGCAGCCTGGAGAAGCGGCTGCTGGCGAAGCATGGCGGGGCGACGGCGGCGGCGCTGGTCGAGAGCGCGGCGGCGAGCTGCGCGGTGGCGGCGGACGCCGGCTGCGCGAACCTCAAGGTCAGCCTCAAGTCCTCCAGCGTCCCCGCCACGGTGGCCGCCTGCCGGCTGTTCGCCGCCCGCTGCGACTGGCCGCAGCACATCGGCATCACCGAGGCGGGCACCTTCCTCGGCGGCGCGATCAAGTCGGCGGCGGGGCTGGGCTGCCTGCTGCTGGAAGGGATCGGCGACACGTTGCGGGTGAGCCTCACCGCGCCGCCGGCCGAGGAGGCGCGGGTGGGCATCCGCATCCTCGAAGCCTGCGGCCTGCGCCAGGCCCAGCCGGAGCTGGTCTCCTGCCCCACCTGCGGGCGGACGCAGATCGCCTTGCAGCCCCTGGCCGAGGCGGTGGAGCGGGAGATTGACCGGCTGAAGGCCGCGGGCTGGCGCTTCAAGCTGCGCAAAGTCGCCATCATGGGCTGCGTCGTCAACGGCCCTGGCGAGGCGCGCGACGCCGACCTGGGGATCGCCGGCGGCGCCGGCCGGGGCGTCCTGTTCAAGCATGGCCAGGTGGTGGCGACCCTGCCCGAGGCGGAACTGCTGCCGGCGCTGCTCCGCGAACTCCGCGCCGCCGCCGTGCCGCCCTGAACTCGGCGGGGGATTGCCTTGGGCGCAAATGGCATTACACTTCCACTCCCCGAACAGGCGGTTGCGGCGAGGCGGCCGGCCCGGAGGTCATTCCCATGCGCTGCCCCAAGTGTTCCTGTCTCGACGACAAGGTGCTCGACACCCGCATCTCCAAGGAGGGCGACTCCATCCGCCGCCGCCGGGAATGCGCGCGCTGCGGCGCCCGCTTCACGACCTATGAAATGGTCATGCGCACCGACATCCTGGTGGTCAAGCGGGACGGCACCCGCGAGGAGTTCAGCCCGGAAAAGCTGAAGGCGGGCATCCGCAAGGCCTGCTGGAAGCGGCCGGTCAGCGAGGGGCAGATCGACGCCGTGCTGAAACGGATCGCCGACCGGCTGGAGAACCTCCAGGACCGGGAAATCTCCAGCCAGATGCTTGGGGAGCTGGTCATGGGCGAGCTGCAGAAGGTCGACGAGGTCGCCTACGTCCGCTTTGCCTCCGTCTACCGCCGCTTCAAGGACGTCAACGAATTCATCAGCGAGATCAGCGAAATCCGGCAGCAGTCCGACCGGACCAAGAGCTGAGACCTGGTTTCCAATTTTCAAGTTCCTCTCCACAAACCTCCACAAATCATTTTTCACCGCGGAGGCGCGGAGGGCGCGGAGATTTTTTTGGCCACCAGCGCCGCAAGGCGGCAGCGAAGCGGCAAACCCCCGAAATTGCACGAATGCTTCACCACGAAGCCCGAGCGCTGTTTTTTAGCTGTGGCGATTCGTGGAGATTCGTGGGGGAAAAGAATCCGAAGCCCGGGCGAAGTTTTTTGTGTGGTTTCATGTGGTTCGTGGGGAAAATTGTCCTTTCATGATCCCCCTCCCGTTCCAACCCACCCTGACCGATGCCGCCGGCCTGGCAGTCCCGTTTGAGCCCACGGCGGTGGCCCAGGAGCTGGCCGCCGCCTGTGCCGCCACCGGCGTCCCGGCCGACCTCATCGTGCCGCAGTTGCTGCTGGCCGCCGAGGATTTCTTCCTGGCCCAGGACGAGGCGGAATGGGGCGGCGCCCCGGTCGGGCGCGCCGAGTTGGACCGGATGCTCGCGGGCGCCCTGCTCAATGCCGGCTACGGCGAGGTGGCGGCCGAATACCTGCGGCTCCGGGAACTGCCGGCGGAGCTGGGCGCCGGCGGGCCGCCGCCGCGGCCGTGGTCGGCGGCGCGCGTCCGGGAGCTGCTGGCCGGCCGCCTGCCGCTGCCGCCACCGCTCTTGGAGACGCTCACCGGCCTGGTCGTGGAGTGCCTGGCGGCCCTCGGGTTCGCCCGGGCCGGCGACCCGCTGATCCTGGAACTTGCCGCCCAGCTCCTGCGGGAGCAGGCGGAAGCGCGGCCCGCCGCGGCCGAGGATTCGCCGTGGCTGATCGAGCCGCACTATTGGATCGGCACCCTGGGGCGCGACAAGGCCCGGCTCTGCCAGGCGGGTGTGCTCCAGCCGCAGGCCGTCAGCCGCCTCCTCCCCGTCGCCCGCCTCACCCTTGACTTGGCGGAACTGGCCGCCAGCCTCGGCAGCCGGCCCCTCACCGAGCTGCATTTCCTGCCCGCCCTGCGCCCGGCCACCCATGCCGCCCGCCGGCTGCTGCTGGAGATGCGGGAGAGCATCGGCGAACAGGTCGAGGTCACCCCCGAGATGCCGGTGCGCCTGACCGTGGCCGGCTTCGGCCGGCTGCTGGAACGCTTCTGGGTGCCGCTGGGGCGCGCCGATCGCCGCCGGCTCTATTGCGAACTCCGCGGCCTGGTCCGGGAGGTGGTCGCCGCCGGCCTGGGTTGTCCGCTGCTCCTGGCCATGCCCGAGGGGTGAGCGCCGGGGAGTTCTCTTTCCCCAAATCCGCCCAACGGGGAGTTCTGCCGCGTGCGGCAGCGCGTCGGCAGCAGTGTCTGGTTGGCTTCCGCCCCGTCCTTTCGCTGTCGTCGTCGTAATCGAGGTCGCAGTCGGTCTTCCGGAATCCCGATTCTCTCGATCCCGATGACGATTGCGACAACCGCTTCGCTGACAACGACCGCGGCTCTTTGGGCCGCAAACGGTTAAGTGGGCTTGGGGACAAGGGGAAAAGCGCCCCACGCGGAAGCGTGAACTCCAACTCCGTTATCCACAAATGGGGTTGGTTTGTGGGGGAAGCTGAGCTGCGGATCGCGGTTGGCGCGGCGCTTAGGGGGTGCGGCCGGCGGTGAAGAAGGCGCGCACGGCGGCGGCGACTTCCGCGGCCTGCGCCAGCGGCAGGTGCGGGCCGATGGGCAGGCTCAGGCAGGTCTGGGCGATGCGTTCGGCGATCGGGAAGGCGCCTTCGGCGAAGCCGAGTTCGGCATAGGCCTTCTGCCGGTGCGGCGGGATCGGGTAGTGGATCAGGGTGCCGATGCCGCCTGCCGCCAGATGCCGCTGCAAGGCGTCCCGTTGCGGAGTCCGCACGACGAAGAGGTGCCAGACCGGCTCCGCCCAGCCGGGGACGAAGGGGAGGGTCAGCTCCGGGATGCCGGCGAGTTCGCGCAAGTAGAGGGCGGCGAGCCGCGTCCGGCGGGCGTTCCACTCCTCCAGGTGCGGGAGCTTGACGCGCAGGGCGGCGGCCTGGAGTGGGTCGAGGCGGCTGTTGAGCCCCTTTTCGTCGTTGACGTACTTGGTGCGGGAGCCGTAGTTGCGCAGGGCGCGGAGGCGCTCGGCCAGGGCCGGGTCGTTGGTGGTCACGGCGCCGGCGTCGCCGAAGGCGCCGAGGTTCTTGCCGGGGTAGAAGCTCCAGGCGACGGCCGCCGAGTGGGCGCCGATGCGCCGCCCCTTGTAGCGGCAGACCTGGGCCTGGGCGGCGTCTTCGAGCACGTGCAGCCGGTGGCGGCGGGCGATTTCCAGCAGCGGGTCGAGGTCGGCCGGCTGGCCATAGAGGTGGACGGGGAGCAGGGCCTTCGTCCGCGGGGTGATGGCGGCTTCGACGCGGGCCGGGTCGAGGTTGCCGGTGCGGTCGTCGGGCTCGACGGGCACCGGCGTGGCGCCGACGTAGCTGACGGCGAGCCAGGTGGCGATGTAGGTGTTGGAGGGGACGATGACCTCGGCGCCGGGGCCGATCTCCAAGGCGCGGAGGATGAGCTGCATGGCGTCGAGGCCGTTGCCGACGCCAACGGCGTGGGCGGCGCCGCAATGGCGGGCGAACTCCGCCTCGAACGCCTCAACTTCGGCGCCGAGGATGTACCAGCCGCTCTCCAGCGAGCGGATCACGGCGGCATCCAGTTCCGGCTTCAATTCCCGGTAGGCGGCGCCGACATCGAGGAAGGGTATGGGCATGGGGGATTGAGCCTGGATTATTCACCGCGAGCGCCGCGGAGCGGCACGGGCCGCCAAGAGCGGCGGCGAAGCGTCAACGCACGACGGATTTGACGCTTCGCGGCGGCCTTTGCAAAGTGGGGAAATGTAGTGGGGTGGCGGGGATGTGCCAACCCCGGGACGGGGGGCAAGCCAAACCTGTCGGTTGGCAATGGCAGCGGCGAGCGCAGCCATCCCGCGCAACGGACAGGAATTCGGATAAGTGCTCGTAGGGGGCGGCGCCGATGGCGGACTTGGGCAGGACTTCATTGCGGTCCCGGGCATTCCTGGCGCGGGCGAGCATGCCTTCTCGAAGGCGACCATCGCCAGGAAGCTCTCGTCGTAGCAGCCGCCGGGGATGGCGAAGTCCGGCGCGGGGAAGTGTCTTCTCCGTGGTTTCCGTGTGCTCCGTGCGAAGACCGGATTTGCCTGTCCCCTCAAGGCTTGTCCCCTCAAGGCTCGTCGTAGCAGCCGCCGGGGATGGCGAAGTCCGGCGCGGGGGAAGTGTCTTCTCCGTGGTTTCCGTGTGCTCCGCACGAAGACCGGATTTGCCTGTCCCCTCAAGGCTCCAAAGCATGGCCCCGCCCGGCAGCCGCGGCATCAGCCCCGACCCCGACCCCGGCTCCGCCGCCGCCACCACCGGCGAAAAGCCGGACACCCCGTCCGCGGTTCGCCGCCGTTCCCGGCCCAGCCAGTACCGGAACTGCCACGGCGCAAGGCTGTTCGTGCGGCAGAACCCCGCCTGCGACAACCCCGCCGCCCGCCACCGCTCCAGCACCCCGCGCCAATGCTCCGCCTTCGCCGTTGTCCGATCCCTGAAATGACCAGCTCCCGCCGCCAGGCCGACCACCGGCCCGCGACGGAACCCACCATGCCCCAGCCTTCGCCCGCACTCCAGATGGGGCAGCAGCGACGCTTACCCGCCCAACAACGGCCTGCTCCCGTATTGCTCGCCCGCGCGGATGCAGGTTCGCAAACGGAGAGGCGGGGCGTTGGCGGCGGGAGCTTGCGCTGCCTAGTCTCAGCGGGAATGGGGGGCGGCGAGGGCGGCGGTGAAGCGCCCCAGCGGCCAGGATTCGATCCGCGGCTGGGCGGCGGCCCGGGCCCGCTCCGCGGGAGTGCTGTAGCCCCACGCCGCAAAGATGAGCCGCACCGCCGCGAGTTCCGGGCGTTCCGCGATCCGCTCCAGGGTCGCCAGCCGGTCCTCGACCAGCGCGAACTCCGCGGTTGCGGACTCCGCACCCGCCAGCAGCTCCGCCAGCGTCGCCTCCTTGCTCCGGCCGCGGTCGAGCCCGAAAATCCGCGCCGCCGGGAACTCGACGCCCGCCGCCGCCAGCAGCCGCCGGGTGAAGCGTTCCTGCTTGGTGGTCAGGATGGCCACCGGGCCGTACGCCAGGGCGGCGGTGAGCGCCGCGGCCACGCCGGGGTAGAAGCGGTGGCGGGCCAGCCAGTCCTCGGGCGCTTCGGCGAGCCAGCGGTCGCGGGTCTCGCCGAAGAGGCGGACCAGCTCCGGCACGGTGCGGCCGGCGGCCTGGCACGCAGCCTCGATGTGCGCCGCGAAGTCGGCGGCCAGCGCCGCCGGGGGCGTGCCCTGTTCCAGCAGCCGCAGCAGCAGGATCGCCTGCCAGCCGGTCTCCAGCAGCGGGCGGAGTCCGCGGAACCGTTCCAGCAGCGCCGGCGGCGGCTCCGCCGCCGGCCATTCCGGCCAGAGCGTCCGGCCGGCCTTCCAGGCGGCCGCGCCCGTCTCCCGGGCGCTGTCGCAGAGGACGCCGTCGAAATCCAGGCACCAGAATGTTGGCTTCATCCCGTCTCTCCGTGGGTGGTGGTGGCAATGGCGGGGGCGGCTCACAGGAACTCCATCCCGACCTCGCCCAGGACGTAGCCATCCTGGTCGGCCTCCAGCAGGTTCACCGCCTGGCTCAGCACCTGGTTGCAGAACTTCTGCTCATTGCTGACCGCAACCACGGCCAGCCCCGCGTGGTTCCAGACGTTGAGCGACTCGACCTCGGCCACCGCGACGTTGAACTTCCGCCGCAGCAGGTCGCGCACCCGGTTGACCACCATCCGCTTTTCCTTCAGCGAGTTGGCCTGGGCGATTTCCAGTTCGATGCTGAGCACGCCGATGACCATGTTGCACCTCGTTCAGGCAGTTTTTCCCCGCCGGCCGGCGGCGGTGGGGCGGAGGCTGGCGAGTTGGCGCTGCCGTTCGGCCGTGCCCCGGGCCACGGGGATCGGCTGGCCGCTCTCGTAGTCGAGGCCGGTGACGTACATCGCCGCCGCCGGAGTCATGGGCAGGGGGATGAAATCCTGCACCTGCTGCAAATTCCAGCGCGACCGCCGCAGGAACTCCTCGACCGTGCCCATGTGCCCGGCGGTGCAGCCGGGGAAGCTGGCGATGAAATAGGGCACGGTGTACTGCTCCTTGCCCGCCGCCCGGCTCTCCGCGCCAAACCGGTCGAGGAACGCCTCGAACACCGCCGGCCCCGGCTTGCGCATCCGCCGGAGCACCTCCGGATGCAGGTGCTCGGGGGCGACCTTGAGATGGCCGGAGACGTGGTGGCGCACCAGTTCGCGGAGCAGTTCCGGCTGGCGCAGGATCACGTCCATGCGGATGCCGGACTGGACGAAGAGGTGGCGGATGCCGGGCAGCCGCCGCCCCTGGCGCAGCAGCTCGAGGAAGGCGGTCTCCGCGATCTCCAGCTTCGGGCAGATCTCGGGGAAGAGGCAGCTTGGCCGGCGGCAGCTCCGGCAGGCGGCCGTGTGGCCGTTGCGCGAGCCGTGGAGGTTGGCGGTCGGCCCGCCCAGGTCCGTGACCGTGCCGCGGAAGCCGGGCGCGGCGGCCAGGGTGCGGAGTTCGCGCAGCACCGAGTCGCGGGAGCGGCTTTGCAGGAACTTGCCCTGGTGCAGCCCGAGGCCGCAAAAGGTGCAGCCGCCGGGGCAGCCGCGCACCGCGGTGACCGAGTCGCGGATCATGGTGAAGGCCGGGATTTCATCGTGGTAGGATGGATGCGGCCGGCGGGTGAATGGCAGTTCGTAGAGCCGGTCCAGCCCGGCGGCGGCCAGCGGCGGCGCGGGCGGCGCCACCAGCAGGGCGCGGCGGCCGTGGAACTGGACCAGCCGCCGGCCGCAGAAGGGGTTCTGCTCCGCCTCGACCTGCCGCGTCTGCTCCAGGAGCAGCCGTGGCGTGGCCTGCAACTCCTCCCAGGAAGGGAGGCGGACGAAGCCGGAGTCGCCGGCGGCCTCGTCCGCGATGGCCTCCCCGTAGGGTGCGGACTCCGCGGCGCCCAGGAGCCGGGCCGTGCCGGGCAGCCCGGCCAGGTCGGCGGGTGCGCCGGAAGGGCTGGCGGCGGCCAGCCGGCGGGCGATCTCCCGGATCGCGCTTTCGCCCATGCCGTACACCAGGAGGTCAGCCTTGCTGTCGGCGAGGATCGAGGGCCGGAGCTTGTCCTCCCAATAGTCGTAATGGGCGACGCGGCGCAGGCTGGCCTCGATCCCGCCCAAAACCACCGGCAGCCCCGGAAAGGCCCGGCGGACAAGCTGGGCGTAGACGGCGCAGGCATGGTTGGGGCGCAGCCCCGGCCGGCCGCCGGGCGAATAGTCATCCTCCCGCCGCCGGTGCCGCGCCGCCGTGTAATTGCTGAGCATGGAATCCAGGTTGCCGGCGCTGATGCCCGCGAACAGCCGGGGCCGCCCCAGGGCCTCCAGGCAGGCGGGGTTGCGCCAATCCGGCTGGGCCAGGATGCCGACGCGCCAGCCGTCGGCCTCCAGGACACGGCCGATCAGGGCGACGCCGAAGGAGGGGTGGTCCACGTAGGCGTCGCCGGTGACGAGGAGCACATCCAGCTCCGTCCAGCCACGCCCGCGCATCTCCTCCCGGCTCATGGGCAGGGGGCGCGGGGCGGCGGCGGTGGGCTCGGAATGGGGGGACGGCATGGCAAAAAAAGGGCGGTGCATTCGGCGGCGGCGTACCACCGGCAAATATACCCTCTCCCCGCCGCGGCCGGGCTTGGCATCCGCCGCTTCCGCCATTATATCATCCACTTTTTGCGGACTCCGCCGCCGCGCCGCGGCGGCCACCAAGGAGAGGACAAGCCGTGAAGCCAGCCCCCGTCCCGGTCTCCGGATTCATGCTCACCTGCAACAACCGCCGCACGGTCGAAAGGGCGCTGGCCAGCATGGCGTGGGCGGACGACCTGGTCGTGGTTGATTCCGGCAGCACGGATGGCACCATTGAGGCGGCCCGGCGCGCCGGGGCCCGCATCCTCCACCGCGATTGGACCAATTTCCGCGAACAATACCAGTTCGCCCTCGACCAGTGCCGGCGCGACTGGTGCTTCTTCCTCGACGCCGACGAGGAGCTGGCCCCCGGGCTGGCCGCCGAAATGCGCCAGGCCCTGGCCGAAAACGCCGACCGCCCCGCCGCGGAGCAACTCCGCGCCTGGCACATCCACCGCCAGACCTGGTTCCTCGGCCGCTGGATCCGCCACGGCGCCTGGACGCCCGCCTCGGACCGCGAAATCCGCCTCTGCGACCGCCGCCACGCCCGCTTCCTCGGCGGACTCCACGCCTGCCTCCGCACCGAGGGCCGCACCGCCACCCTCCGCGGCCTCGTCAACCATTATTCCTTCGCGGACCTCTCCGCCCTGATCCAGAAGATGGACCTCTACACCAGCACCGACGCCCGCGACGCCCAGGCCGCCGGCCGCCGCTTCTCCCTCCCCAAGCTCATCCTCGGCCCGCCGGCACGCTTCCTCCGCGACTATCTCCTGAAAGCCGGGTTCCGCGACGGCCTCCCGGGGCTCGCCATCGCCGTCCAGGCCGCCTTCCACGTCTTCCTCAAGCACGCCAAGCTCTGGGAACTGGAACTGGCCGGAACCATTCACCACCACCCGCCACCCCCACCACCAGCAGGAGACTGAGCATGATCCGGCACCAAGGCGAATTCAAGACGGAACTCCGGGAACGGATGCGCGGCGGCAGCGGCTCCGTGACCATCGAGCATTTCTGGGAGCCCGGCACCGAACTGAAGGCGAAGACCCGCCTCTGCGCCCGCCTGACCCTGCCGCCGGGGGCCAGCATTGGCTTCCACGAGCACAAGGCCGAAGAGGAAGTCTACGTCATCCTCCGCGGCGAAGGCGCGGTGGAGGAGAACGGCCAGGCGCTCCCGGTGAAGGCCGGCGACAGCGTGCTCACCGGCAACGGCGCCGGCCACGCCATCGCCAACACCGGCGCCGGGCCGCTGGAAATCCTCGCCTTCATCGCCCAGTACTGACCCTCCCTCCTGAGGGGCTGGCAATTTCCCGTGCCCGCCGCGGGCTCCGTGCGAACCGCTGCCCCCCTCTCCGTGGGCTCCGTGCCCTCCGTGCGAACCGCTGCCCCCCTCTCCGTGGGCTCCGTGCCCTCCGTGCGAACCGCTGCCCCCTCTCCGTGGGCTCCGTGCCCTCCGTGCGAACCGCTGCCCCCCTCTCCGTGGGCTCCGTGCCCTCCGTGCGAACCGCTGCCCCCCTCTCCGTGGGCTCCGTGCCCTCCGTGCGAACCTCTGCCCCACTCTCCGTGGGCTCCGTGCCCTCCGGGCGAACCGCTCCGCGCTCGAAACTCGCGGACGGAATCGTTCCCCTTTTTTTGCGCTGGCCACTTGCGCGGCGGTGGAATGCCGGCTATGTTATCTGCATAATATCAATCTTTTTAGTGATGTTACCGGAGGCGCAACCATGGAACTGAATCCCACCACCACCGCGACCGCGGCCAACCCGAAGCCACCGCCAGCCGCCGCCACCCCCGCCTATGCCGGCGAGAAAAGCTGGCGCAGCCTCGCCAAGTCCCTCTCCTACCGCACCACCGGCACCGGCTACACCGTCGCCCTCGCCTACCTCTTCACCGGCCACGCCGGCCAGGCGGTCTCCATCGGCGCCGTCGAGTTCTGCACCAAGACCATCCTCTACTACCTCCACGAACGCGCTTGGGAGCGCATCCACCTGGGGCGCGTCCGGGCCCCAGCCGCCGACTACCAGATCTGACCCCAGAACGTGAAGCCTCACAAAAGGAACCACCGCCATGACCCCACCCACCCCCGCCCAACTGGAAGCTTGGCGCCGCGAACTCGCCGGTGCCACCCCCGAAACCATCCTGCGCTGGGCCGCCGCGGCCTTCCCCGGCCGGGTCGCCTTTGCCAGCTCCCTCGGCGCCGAAGACCAGGCGCTCACCGCCCTGGTCGCGGAGCACGTCCGCAACCAGGTTCAGATCTTCACCCTCGACACCGGCCGGCTCTTCCCGGAAGCCTATGACCTCATCGCCAGGACCGAGTTCAAGTACCGCCTCCGGATCAGGCTCGCCTTCCCCGACGCCGCCGAAGTCGAGGAACTGGTCCGGCAACACGGGGTGAACCTCTTCCGGGAAAGCGTCGAACTCCGCAAGAAATGCTGCGAAGTCCGCAAACTCCGACCGCTGCGGCGGATGCTTGCCGGGCTGGATGCCTGGATTTGCGGACTCCGCAAAGGCCAGGGCGCCACCCGCGGCGACGTGGCGGCCGTGGAATGGGACGCCGCCAACGGCCTGGTCAAGGTCAACCCGCTTGCCGGCTGGAGCGAGGGCCAGCTCTGGGCGTACATCCGGGAGCACAAAGTGCCCTACAACCCCCTCCACGACCAGGGCTTCCCCAGCATCGGCTGCGCCTGCTGCACCCGCGCCGTCCAGCCCGGCGAGGAGATCCGCGCCGGCCGCTGGTGGTGGGAACAGCCGGAGCACAAGGAATGCGGCCTGCACCAACGCCGGCGCTGAAGGGAAAACGGTTTTGGCCGGACTGGCCGGACATTTTGGAACAGACAAGGAGTTGCCCCATGGATCATTTAGACAAGCTCGAAGCCCACGGCGTCCACATCCTGCGCGAGGCCTACCGCGAGTTCAAGAGCCTCGCCATGCTCTGGTCGATCGGCAAGGACAGCACGGTGCTGCTCTGGCTGGCGCGCAAGGCGTTCTTCGGCCACGTGCCATTCCCGCTGGTGCATATCGACACCGCCTTCAAGATCCCGGAGATGATCGCCTACCGCGACAACCTGGCGCGCGAACTCCGCCTCAACATGGTGGTCGGCCAGAACGTGGCGGCGATCCAGGCGAAGCAGACCTATCCCGACGGCGCCATCAGCCGCCTGGCCTGCTGCAAGTCGTTGAAGAGCGAGGCGCTGAAGCGCACCCTCTCCGGCGAATGGCCGCGCCTGCGCCTGGACCACGGCAGCGGCCAGTATGTGGCCGACACGAACCGGGAGCCGTACACCGGCGTCATCGTCGGCGTCCGCGCCGACGAGGAGGGCAGCCGCTCCAAGGAACGCACCTTCTCGCCGCGCGACAAGGAAAGCGACTGGGACGTGGCCAACCAGCCGCCGGAGCTGTGGAACTACTACAAGACCGACTTCGCCCCCGGCACCCACATCCGCATCCATCCGTTGCTGGACTGGACCGAACTCAACATCTGGGAATACATCGAGCGGGAGAAGATCCCGATCACCCGCCTCTATTTCGACCGTGGCGACGGCCGGCGCTACCGCTCCCTCGGCTGCCATCCCTGCACCCAGCCGGTCGAATCCACCGCCAAGAACGTCGCCGAGATCATCGCCGAGCTGCGGGCCGGCAAGTTCGCGAACATCGCCGAACGCGCCGGCCGCGCCCAGGACAAGGAGGACGGCGGCGGCCTCGAAACCCTCCGCCGCGAAGGGTACATGTGAGCAGGCGGGCGGCGCGGGCGGCCCCGCGGTGGGCGGCCGCGCCATGAGTCCGATCAGTCCCATGAGTCCGATGAGTCCGATCAGTCCGATGAGTCCAAAGGTGACCTTATGACCACTGCCATCCCCCCCAGCCCCAACCCCGCGGCGGCGGCCGCCGCGCCGCTCAGCCTGGTCGTGGCCGGCCATGTTGACCATGGCAAGAGCACAATCATCGGCCGGCTCCTGGCCGAGACCAACGCCCTGCCCGAAGGCAAGCTCGAACAGGTCAGGGCCCAGTGCGCCCGCAACGCCCGGCCGTTCGAGTACGCCTTCCTGCTCGACGCGCTCAAGGACGAGCAGGCCCAGGGCATCACCATCGACAGCGCCCGCTGCTTCTTCAAGACCGCGAAGCGCCGCTACATCCTCATTGACGCCCCGGGGCACGTCGAGTTCCTGCGCAACTGGATCACCGGCGCCGCCCGCGCCGAGGCCGCGCTGCTGGTCATTGACGCGCAGGAGGGCATCCGCGAGAACTCGAAGCGCCACGGCTACATGCTCTCGATGCTCGGCGTCCGCCAGATCTCGGTGCTGGTCAACAAGATGGATTTGGTGGGCTGGAGCCGCGAACGCTTCGACGGAATCGTCGCCGAATACTCGGCCTTCCTCAACCACCTCGGGCTGAAGCCGGTGAGCTTCATCCCGGTCAGCGGCCGGGACGGGGACAACGTCGCCAACCGCTCCTCCCTGGCCCCCTGGCATGACGGCCCGACCGTGCTTGAACAGATCGACGCCTTCCCGTCGCGGCCACCCCTGACCGCCGCCCCCTTCCGCCTGCCGGTCCAGGACATCTACAAGTTCACCGCGGCGGGGGACAGCCGCCGGATCGTCGCCGGCACCGTCGCCGCCGGCCGGATCCAGGCCGGCGACGAGGTCGTCTTCCTCCCCTCGGGCAAGCGCACGGCCATCGCCACGGTCGAGCGCTTCAACGCCCCGCCCCACCCCGCGGCCGAAGCCGGCGAGGCGGTCGGCTTCACCTTGCAGACGCAGATCTATGTGCGCCCCGGCGAACTCATGGTCCGGGCCGGCGAGCCCGCGCCGCAGACCGGCAGCCGCCTGCGGGTCAACCTCTTCTGGCTCGGGCGCGACCCGTTCATCATGGGGCGCGACTACAAGCTCAAGCTCGGGGCGCGGCAGTCGCCGGTGCGGCTGGCGCAGGTGCTGAACGTGCTCGACGCGGCGGACTTCGCCTCCGGCGCCGGCGCCCGGCAGCAGGTCGAGCGCCACGAGGTCGCCGAAGTCGTGCTGGAGACGCCCAAGCCGGTCGCCTTCGACCTGGCGCGCGAGCTGGAGCCGACCGGGCGGCTGGTGATCGTTGACCGCTACGACATCGCCGGCGCCGGCGTCGTCCTCGAAAACGCCAGCGGCAGCGGCGAATCCGTCCTGGAGACGCATGTCCGCGAACGGGAGCTGGCCTGGCAATACAGCGACCTCACCCCTGCCGAACGGGCCGCCGGCCATGGGCACAAGGCCAAATTCGTGGTGCTCACCGGCGGCGACGACGCCCGCCGCGACGCCCTCGCCCGCGCCCTGGAGCGGAAGCTCTTTGGCCGCGGCCACCAGGCCTATTTCCTGGGCGTGCGCAGCCTCCTGGCCGGCCTCGACTCCGACCTGCAAAGCGCCGGCGGCGGCGACAGCGCCGGGCGCGAAACGCACCTCAGCCGCCTCGGCGAACTCGCCCGCATCTTCACCGACGCCGGGCTGATCTTCATCACCTCGCTGCCGGAGGCCGACGAGTACGACCTGCGCACCCTGGAGCGGCTCAACCACCCCAACGAGATCCTGGTCGTCCACCTCGGCGCCGGCGGTCCGGCCGGCTACCCGGCCGCCGTCCGGCTGGCGCCCACGTTGGCGGTGGCCGGCCAAGTGGCGGCCATCACCGACCTGCTGCAAAGCCAGGAGATCCTGCCGGAATACAGCCTCTGAACTCAGCCCGATCCGCCCGCCAGACCCAGCCAGCCGGCCAGGAGCGCCTCCGCCTCCGCGACCCCCTGGCCGGTGGTGGCGGAGAAGAGCTGGGCCGTGCAGCCGGGAAGATCCTTCAGTGCGGCGCGGACGGCGGCCAGGGCGGCGGCGGCCTCGCCGCGCTTGAGCTTGTCCGCCTTGGTGAGGAGGAGGTGGACGGGGCGCCCGGGGCTGGGCTGGAACCAGGCGAGCAGGTCGCGGTCCAGCCCGGTGAGGGGATGGCGCGCGTCCATGACCACGACCAGGCCGCGGAGGCAGGGCCGCCGCCGGAGATACCCCTCGATGAGCCGGCCCCATTGCCGGCGCAGTTCCAGCGGCACGCGGGCAAAGCCGTAGCCGGGGAGGTCGACCAGGTAGTGGCCGGCGGCGCCGAGCCGGAAGAAGTTGAGCGCCTGGGTGCGGCCGGGCTCCTTGCTGACGCGGGCCAGGGCGTGGCGGCGGGCCAGGGCGTTGATGGCGCTGGACTTGCCGGCGTTGGAACGCCCCGCAAAAGCGATTTCGGCGGTGGCGGCCGGCAGGGCCGCCAAGTCGTAGGCCGAGGTGGCGAACTCCAGTTGGAGGTCGTGGAACAGGCCGGAGTCGGCGGGCTTTTCAGCTTGGGATGGCATCAGTGGGCTTCCGGTTTGGGGCGGCGGCGCCGCCGGCCATGGGTGGGGCCAGTCAGGTGGGGGCCTCGGGCGGCGGGGGGGGGGGCGCCATCTCCTGGCGATGCCGGCGCATGGCCTCTTGATGCGCCTGGTCGCCCGCCGCGCCGGCGGGGCGCTGGTCCAGCTCGGGAAGCCGGTCCACCAGCGCGTAGAGGATGAGGGTGGCGCCCGCCTGGATCTGGTGGTCGCCATGCGGCGCGCCGAGATAGTCGCCGTTCCCGCGGGCGATCCCCAGCACCAGCACCCCTTCGGCGGTCAACGCGGCCTCGCGCAGGCTCTTCTCCGCCAGCCAGTCGCCCGCCTCCACCTTCAGCTCCGAAACGGCATACCCCTTCTGCAACTGGAGGATGGCCACATAATCCTTGACCTCCAGCCGGGTCCAGCGGCGCAGCCCCGAGAGGATCAGGCGGTTCAGCCGCCCTTCCACCCAGGGGCTCGCGGCCAGGCCCCAGAGCGCCAGGAGCCCCGCCGCCAGCAGCGCCAGGTTCCACCACCACCGCTCGGTGCTGGCCGTCTTGAGCACGGAGGCGACGATCGTGGCCACCACCGTGGCCACGCCGAGGTTGCCCAACAGCATGAGCAGCATGACGATGCGGCGGCGCACGGGATGGTTCACGATCGCTTCCGACTCGCTGGTGGTGAACCCCACCCCGGAATAGGCGGAGCGCGCCTGGAAGCGGGCCATTTCCTGGGAAATCCCGGTCAGCATCAGGGCCGCGGCGGCGATGCGGGTCACCAGCAAGGAGAGCGTCACGACGATGAGCAGGGAGAAAATGGCGATCATGCTTCACCTCCCGGGGCCTCGGCCAGGGCCGCCGCCAGCTCGGCTTCCGTCACCGGTCCGGGGCGCAAAATCCGGAGCCCCCCCTCCAGCAAGGAGGCGACGGTGGAGGGCTGGGCGTCCTGGACCGGGCCGCCATCCACCAGCAAGTCCGGTTCGCCGGCCAGCCCCGCGACGGCGGCGGCCGCATCGCCGGCGGGCGGCTCGCCGGAACGGTTGGCGCTGGTGGCGGCCACCCCCCCGCCGAGTTCGCGCAGCAGCGCCCGCATGAAGGGGTGGCGCGGAATCCGCAGGCCGACGCTGCCGCCGTCCACCGCCCGGCAGACCAGGGTCAGGGGGCCGGGGAAGAAGCGTTCGGCCAGCCGCGCCAGCCGCGGGTCGGCGGCCACGCCGGCGGCCATGGCCACCGCCAGGTCCGCCGCCAGCATTTGCAGCGGCTTGTCCTCCGCCCGGTGCTTGAGTTCGTAGATCCGGCGGCGGCCGGCGGCGTTGCCCCAGGCCGTGGCCAGGCCGTAGACCGTTTCCGTGGGCAGCGCGACGACGCCGCCGGCGCGCAGCACCGCCGCCGCCCGCGCCACCGCCGCCGCCGGATCGTCCATCAATCGAACCGTTTCCATGCCCAATTCCCTTTTGTTGAAAAAACGACTATACTATGAACGCCGCCGGCGCGGGGACAACCCGCCACCGGCCAGGAGAGCCTGAGCATCATGTGGAACTACACGCAAACAGTGATGGATCATTTCATGAACCCGCGCAATGTCGGGGAAATCCCTGACGCCGACGGGATCGGCGAAGTCGGCAACATCGTCTGCGGCGACGCCATGAAACTGTACATCAAGCTGGCGCCGGACGGCAAGACGATCGCCGACGTCAAGTTCCAGACCTTCGGCTGCGCCAGCGCCATCGCCAGCGCCTCCGCCCTCACCGAGATGGTCAAGGGCAAGACCCTGGAAGAGGCCGCCAAGTTCACCAACCAGGACATCGCCGACTTCCTCGGCGAGCTGCCCGAGGAGAAGATGCACTGCTCGGTGATGGGGATGGAGGCGCTCCAGGCGGCGCTGGCGAACATGCGCACGAAGAACCCCGCCTTGGCCGCCCCGGACGTCGCCCAGTTCGACCCCGAGGGGCTCGACCGCATCGTCTGCCACTGCTTCGGCGTGAGCGAGCGCAAGATCCGCGAAGTGATCGAGCACAACAAGCTCACCAGCGTCGACCAGGTCACCCATTACTGCAAGGCCGGCGGCGGCTGCGGCGGCTGCCGCGACGAGATCGCGGGGATCATCGCCAAGATCCGCGGCATCCCCACCCCGGCGCCGGCGGCGGAAGCGCCCGCCACCCCCCGGCCGCTCACCAACCTCCAGAAGATCAAGCTCGTCCAAGAGACCTTCGAGAGGGCCATCCGCCCGGCGCTCCAGGCCGACGGCGGCGACGCGGAGCTGGTGGACATTGACGGCGACCGCGTCCTCGTCCGGCTCTGCGGCCGCTGCGCCGCCTGCCCCTCCGCCCACCAAACGCTGAAGCAATACATCGAAGCCAAGCTCCGGGAAAAGCTCGGCCCCGCCCTCAACGTCGAGGAAGTCCGCGACTGACCCGCGCGGCCAATGCCCCGTTCCCGGCCGGCCGCCGGGGCGGGGCCACCCACGGCCAGGAGAGGCGCGCCCCCCGGCGGAAGTGTTGGCGGCTCAGGCCAGCCTGGCCTTGACCGCCCGCAGCTCCTGCTCGACGCCGTTGACCAGGTCAGCCATGATCGCCGCCACCGGCTCGACCTTGTCAATGAGCCCGACCGACTGCCCGGCCATCAGCGAGCCGCTCTCGACATCGCCGTCAATCACGGCGCGGCGCAGGGCGCCCATCCAGAACTTCTCGACTTCGAGCTGGGCCTGTTCGCGGTGGATTTCGCCGCTTTCCAGCTTCTTGAGCAGTTCCAACTGGAGCTTGGCGAACTCCTGATGCCCCTTGTTGCGCAAGGCGCGCACGGCGACCACCGGCAGCCGGCTGTCGAACTGCGGCGTCGCCACCGCGTCGCGCGCCTCGGCGCGGATGAAGGTCTCCTTGAACTTGGGGTGGGCGCAGCTTTCAGCGGAAACGGCGAAGCGGGTGCCGAGCTGGACGCCGGCGGCGCCCATCAGGAACATGTGCGCGCACATCCGCCCGGTGGCGATGCCGCCGGCCACGAACACCGGCACCTGCGGCGTCGTGAACAGCACCTGCTGCAAGAGCACCATCAGGCTGACGTGGCCGATGTGGCCGCCGGCCTCCATCCCCTCCAGGATCAGCGCGTCCACGCCAAAGCGCAGCATCCGCTCGGCGATCGAGGTGGTCGAGGCGAAGGCGAGCACCTTGGCGCCGCTGGCCTTGGCCGCCGCCACTTCCTTCTCCTTCGGGAAGCTGCCGGCGAAGATGATGTAGGGCAGCTTCACCCGCTTGATCATCTCCATGTGCTCGCGGTAGGCCGGGGCGATGGTGATCAGGTTGACGGCGAAGGGCTTGGCGGTCAGCGCCCGCGTCTCGGCGATCTGGCGCTCCAGGATGTCAACCGGCGTGTTGCCCCCCGCCAGGCAGCCAAAGCCGCCGGCGTTGCAGACGGCGGCCACCAGCTTCGGGTCGCTGACCCAGGTCATGGCGCCGCAGAGGAAGGGATACTGGCAGCCGAGGAAGTCGCGGCCGCGGGCAAAATGACGGTCGGCAAGCGTGGTGCTGGCAATGGACATGGTTTGGCTCAATCCCATTTGAAGGTGGTTCCCAGTCCTGGCCGCGGCGCGGGCGCGCCCCGGTTCCCGGACAGGCAGCGGGCGCTTACTATAACTCATCTTCCCCCGGCCGGAACCGGCTGGAACTGACATCCTTGCCCGTCCGCTGGCCGCCCTGGCGCCCGCGGGCCAGGCCGTGGCTTTTTCTCAAATTCAGTAGGTTGTGAACAATTGCGGGTTCCAGCCCAGATGGCGCAGCTCCTCCAGTATTTCAAGGATTCCGACGCACCACCCGAAGACGAGGGCATCCAAGAGATGCCGCCGGAAGATCTTGGGGTTGACGACATACGTCTCCGGTTCCCTCAGCTTTCCCACCGCGGGGAAAAACCGGGGCGTGGATCTGGCATATTCCAAGTAAGATTCCAGATGCAGGAAGTTCAGCCTCTTTTCCTCGGCACGAATCACCGCCGGGTAGTAGGAGGCAAAGGCCAGGACAAGGATTGCCGGCATCAGAAGCGTCTCGGAAGCAAGCCCAACGCCAATGAAGCCAAGAAGGGAAAAGAAATAAAGCGGATTCCGCGAAAGCGAATACGGGCCTTCGGTCACCAACCGGCTGCTTTTGTAGCCCGCAATGTACAAGGAACACCAAAGGCGCCCCAGCGAGGCGACGCCGACAAGGACAAGCCCCAGGGAGAAGAGCAGGGCGGAAACTAGGGGGGATTCCCTTTCCCACCGGCTGGCCGTGACCGAGTTGAAGGCGAAGAAAACCACTCCCGCCAACACCGAGAGCCGGATCCGCCACTTCTGCATTCTTGATTTCACCGTTGCCTCCATTCCTGCCTTACGTCTGTTTCCCGGCCTCGCACTTCACCAGATCTTCCTCCGCCCGAATGGTGTAAACCAGAATGGCCATCAGCAGGAATGCAAGGACGAGGGAAGACCCGACCGTGCCGAAATTGAGGCCCCCGTTGGCGACGGGTTTGGTAAGCAAATCCCCGAAGGTGGCGCCGAAGGGGCGCGTCAGCACGAAGGCCACCCAGAACAGCAGGACGCGGTTCAGCCGCGTGAAAGCCGCCGCAAGGACGGTGGCGCCGAGCAGGCCGCCGATGAGCATGGCCCCGCCCAGGAAGCCCAGGCCGGAGTCATCGGCCAGAAAGTCGCCCAAGGCCGTGCCCAGGGTGTTGGAAAACAGGATGGCCAGCCAATAGAACAGCTCGGCCTTCGTGGTCTGGATGCCACTGACGGACAAGCTGGCGCCGCTGAACCGCCAAATGGCCAGCACCAGCAGCAGGCAGGCACCGAGGATGACCGCGCCAGTGGCGTAGCCAAGCCCAAGCGTCCGATCCATGAAATCGGACATTGTGGTGCCCGCCGTGCTGGTGGCAAGGATCACGATCCAATATAGCGCCGGATTGAATTTCTTTGACCGCAGTTGCGCGACAACGGAAACCAGGAAGAGGCCAGCCAAGATGGCGGAGCTGAAGGCGTAGCCGACGTTCAAGGTCATCGAGAGGAGATCGCCCGCCGTCTCCCCCAATGTGGTGGCACAGATTTTCATGATCCAAAAAGCGACGGTGACTTGCGCGACTTTGGTCATGGCGTCTCCTGTTCATGCTGGCATCGGCCCGGCGACAACCCGGGGGGAAGGTTTTTTGCCCGGCCTTCGGGGATGGGGATGGGCGCGGCCGGGAAACGGAGGCGGACGCGGAACCAGCCGCCGGCTTCCGTGGCCACGCAGATCTCGTGCCCCAGCAATTCCATCACGCGTTGGGCCAACGCCAGGCCCAAACCGCAATGCGTGCCGACGCCGGCGCGCGCGGCGTCGCCGCTCCAGAAGCGGTCGAACACCCGCGCGCCATCCGCCGCCGCCACTTGGCTGCCGGAATTGGCGATCTCGACGCCGGGCGCCGCCGCGTCCGGAGCCGCGCGGATGCACAGTTCCCCGCCCGTGTCGGCATAGCTGACGGCGTTGTCGAACAGGTTGCTGAGCACCAGCCGCAACCGCTCCCGATCCGTCGTCACGACCGTGGCCGCGTCGTCGTCCCAAGTGACGCGCAGCCGGCGGGCGGCGGCCCGTTCCGCGAACGGCTCCCAGACGGCATGCAGAAGCGCGGACAGCCGCACCGGCTCCCGCCGGGCCGCGATCTGCCCCGCATCGAGGCGGACCAGTGCCAGCAGGTTCTCCACCAGGCCTTGCGTCGCGAGGACAATGGCCAGGCAGTCCTGCACCGTTTTCCGATAGGCGGCGGCCTGGCGCGGCTGCGACAACGCCACCTCCAGCTTGGCGCGCAGCCCAAACAGCGGCGTCCGCAGTTCATGGGCCAGGTCGGCGGAGAGGGAGCGTTCCCGCGCAAAGGCGGCGTCAAGCTTCGCCAGGAGCTGGTTGAGGCCGTCCACCACGGGGCGCAATTCCTGGGGGACGCCGGCCGCGTCGAGGCGCTGGGAAAGCTGGTGCTCCCCGATGCCGCGCAGGTTGTTGCCCAGGCGGTGGAGCGGCTTCAGCCCGCGGGTCACGACGCCGGCCAGGATGGCGGCGCAGCCCAGGGTGGTGGCGGCGATGACCGTGGCCAGCCCCCAGAAAATCTGCTCCAGCACGTCGTTGACCGCCGTGGCGTCGCGGGCCACCGCCAAGGTGACGGGGGGCGGCGGCGTTTCCCGCGGCGGCGGCTTCGCCCCGTCGTGCTCATCCATCGCCGGCTGGAAGACGGCCAGCGCCTGCCGCCCCCGGCGCTTCCCCGGCAACCGCACGGCCCGCACCGTGCCTGGCGCGCCGCGGGCCAGGTCGTAGGCGCCCAGCGAGGCGGAGCGCTGCCAGACCCGGCCGGATCCGTCCCACAGCTCAAAATAGTCCTCGCCACGCCCAGGGCCGAACTGCCGCAGCATCTCCTTGTCCAACTCAAGCCGGACTTGCCCGCCCTCCACATCCACTTGGCTTTTCAGGGCCTGGAGCTGCGCCAGCAGGCTCCGGTCGAACTCGTTCATCACCGTGCGGTGGATCAGGGCAAAGAGAATGGCGCCGGCCGCCAGCAGGATCGCTGCGGCGGCGGCCACTGCCCCAAGGGTCATCTGCGAGCGCAGCGAACGCATGGCTCAACCGTCCTTTTGCAGGATGTAGCCGTGGCCACGCCGGGTATGGATCAGCGGCGGGCTTCCGGGACGGTCAAGTTTCCGCCGGAGATGCCCGATATACACGTCCACGACATTGCTCTCCGCCATGGCGTTGAATTCATAGACGTGTTCCCAGATTTCCGTCCGGGTGACCACGGTGCCGGCGCGGCTGGCAAGGAATTCCAGCAGGGCGTATTCGCGGGCGGTCAGCCCGATCATGCGGCCGGCGCGCGCCACGGTCCGGGCGGCGGTGTCGATCGTCAGGTCCGCCAGGCGGAGCACGGGATCCTTCGCCTGGTATTGCCGCCGCACCAAGGCCCGCACCCGCGCCACCAGTTCCTTGAAGGCGAAGGGCTTGACCAGATAGTCGTCGGCGCCGGCGTTCAACCCCTTCACCCGGTCTTCCAGCGTGTCCTTGGCGGTCAAGACCAGGACATGGGTCTGCCGCCCCTTCCGCCGCAGCTCGCCAAGGATGGCCATGCCGTCCACCAGCGGCAGCATCAGGTCCAGGATGATCACGTCATACTCGCCGGCCATGGCGGCGCGGAGCCCGGCCCGGCCATCCGCCGCGGCATCCACAGCAAAACCGGCTTCCCGCAACCCCTGTTCCAAGGTTTCCCGCGTCGGCGCGTAGTCTTCAATCAAAAGAATGTGCATGGCTTGGACTTGGCCTCCGCCTGGCCGGGCGCCTTGCCCCTGGGCAACCCCAAGGGTGGCAGCCCGGCCAAGCTCAGGAATCTAGCGACGTCCAGGAAAAAAGCGATCAATCCTGGTGCTCGCCGGCTTTTTCGTCATCCGTCTCCACTTCCTCGCCGGCTTTTTCGTCATCCGTCTCCACTTCCTTGCTGATGAGCTTGCCATCGGCGGCGACCTTGATCTCGCACTCCTTGCCGCCCACGGTGGCCTTGGCCTCGTAGGTGGTCGTCCCGTTTTCCGCCTCCACTTCGACCTGGGCAATCTTGACGCCGGGGGCTTCCTTGGCCAAGGTTGCCTGCACGGCGGCCGGCGCCTTGTCAAAGCTGATTTTTTCGTCGGCCTTGCTGTCATCGCCCGCTTGGGCCGCCACGCTGGCGAGCATCCCCAAGGACGCCGCCGCCAAAGCCATGGCCTTGATCATTCCATTCATCTTGGGACCTCCAGTTGCACACTCGGTTGGGACTTTGCGGAAGTCGGCACCATGCCCACTTCACACCCATCAAAATAGCCAGGCCAGATGACAGGATGATGAAAAACCCGAAATAAATTGCATCTTCCTTATCCCCAATTCATTGCGCAGCCACCCGCGCAAATTCGCGCCTTGGCCCCCCTGCCAGGGGCGCGCCGGGGCAAGCGCCGCCCGCCACGCTGGAGCGTGGATGCGCTTGGGGAAGTGCCGGCCCCGTCGCCATCCCCGGCCCCGACGGCTCGCCGCCGCCAACGCCGCGCAAGGAATCGGCGACGCTGCCGGCGCGCTCACCCCTTGAACACCGCGGAGACCGCCTTGAACGCCGGATGCTTCGCGTCCCGCAGCAACTGGAAGAAGGCCGCCTCCACCGAGGTCACGGCCACGCCGGCATGGCGCAGGAAGGCCAGCGCCAGCTCCCGGTCCGCCGCCTGGCGCGAGACCACCGCGTCCGCCAGCAGCACCGGGCGGTAGCCGCGCGCCAAGGAGTCCAGCGCCGTCTGCTGCACGCAGACATGGGTCTCCATGCCGAGCAGCAGCAGCGCCGCCGGCCGCACCGCCTCCACCGCCGCGGCGAACCCCGGATCGCCCCAGCAGGAAAAAGTGGTCTTGGCCAGGACTTTCGCCGCCGCCGGCAGCGCCGCGCGCACCGCGGGCAGCGTCGGCCCCAGACCCTGGGGATATTGCTCGGTGACCACCACGTCCAAGCCCAGGGCACCGGCCGCCCGCAGCGCCTTCAGCGTCGCCGCCTGCGCCGGCCCCGCCTCGAACCCGGGCATGGCCCGGACCAGCCGCTCCTGCACATCAACCACCACCAGCATCACGCCCCCGGCCAGCTCCGGCATCGCCATCGTCATTGTCCACCCCTTCCTTTTGCCCGGCCACGCAACCGCGCCTGGCCCAACCTGGCCGCCGCCCAACGCCCGCGGTTTGCGGAGTCCGCACGGCGACAACCGCCTATAATCTGCCCCGGAAATCCGCCGCCGCCACCAGCCGGCCACTCCCCTTCCGTTCCCCACCTTTCCCGCTACCTTCCTCCGCGCTGGAAAGCAATTTCCGGTCGGCTGATGCCGTTTTGTGAGAACAGACCCTGCGCCCGCTGGCCCATGCCACCAGTGATGATGACGTTCGCGCCCGGCTCGTGCAGCCAGCGGGGGAGCGCGCCCGGCTCATGCGCGGGAGGCGTGATGTAGGTGGTGCCGGCAATGGTCCTTCCGGCATCGTCCACATCAACAAGGGCGAACTGCTCGCAGTGGCCAAAGTGCATGCAGAGCCATCCCACAGGAGATGAAAACTGCCTGGCCTTGTTGGGTTCATGAGCTTGGCGGCGGCGTTTTCCGGGGCGTCCCATTTTGCTTTTTTCCTTGGCCCTGAAGTTTGGTGTCGTGCGTCCCCGAGGGACGCTGGGGCAATAGGCAGGGGCAACGCCCCTGCACCCAGGCCCCCCCGTTTTGGCGTGCCATCGGTACGCCGGGAGATCGTCAAGATCCGGATTTCCGATTTTCGAATGCCTGGACGGCAGATCCCCCGCGTACCTACGGCACGCGAACCATTGGCAACAACCTGAAGCAGGGGCGCCGCCCCTGCCTATTGTCCGCCGGTCCTTACGGGACAGGTCACGCCCGCCCGATCGCGATTTCGATCCCGATTCCGATTTCGATCACTATGGGAAGAAGGCCCATGGGATGCCTGCAATATGCAATACTAGCGTCTCCGCCCGCGCCCGTCGGCTTCGGGCGTGTCGATGCCGAGGGCGTTGATTTTGCGGTAGAGCGTGCTGACGTTGATGCCAAGGTCCCTGGCCGCCAGCTTGCGGTTGCCGTTTCGGCGATCCAGCGTCTCGGCGATGAAGAGCTTTTCGATAGCTTCCAGGCTCATCGGTTGGCCGTCCGGAACGCCTCGCCCGGCCGTCGGCCGGAGTTCGGGAGGCAGGTGGTTGAGCTCGATCATTCCGCCGCGGCACAGCACAAACGCCTGTTCGATGATATTCTCCAGCTCGCGGACATTGCCCGGGTAGTCGTGCTCCATCAGGCGGGCAAGCACCTGATTGGAAACGCCGGCGATATCCTTGCCCTGGAGGCGGTTGAACTTGGCGATGAGGTGGTCCAGCAGCAGCGGGATGTCCTCGCGCCGCTGGGCGAGGCCGGGCAGCTCCAGGTGGATCACGCGAATGCGGTAGTAGAGGTCGTCCCGGAACTTGCCAGCGTGGACCAGCTTGGCCAGATCCCGGTTGGTGGCCGCGATCACACGCACGTCAACGGGGATCGGCTTGAGCCCGCCGAGCGGCTCGATCACACGTTCCTGGAGCACCCGCAGCAGGCGGACCTGCATCGCCGGCGAGATGTCGCCGATCTCGTCCAGAAAGACCGTTCCGCTATCGGCCAGGGCGAACCGGCCGGGCTTGTCGCGTTTGGCGTCGGTGAACGCGCCGGCCTTGTGGCCGAAAAGCTCGCTCTCCAGCAGCGTGTCGGGCAGGGCGGCGCAGTTGACCGCCACGAAGGGCTTCTTCTTGCGGGGCGAGAGGTTGTGGATGGCGCGGGCGAAGAGTTCCTTGCCCGTCCCGCTGGGGCCTTCGATCAACACCGTGGAATTGCTCTCAGCGATCTGGGGCAGGATATCGAACAGCCGCAGCATGGCCGGGCTCCGGCCGACGATGTCCTCGAAGGTGTAGCGGGCCTGGAGTTGCTTCTGGAGTTGCTCGACCTGGCTCAGGTCCTGGAAGGTCTCGACGCCCCCGACGACTTTGCCGTCATTGTCCTTCAGCAGGGCCGTTGAGATGCGGATGGGCACCCGCTGCCCGTGCTGGTTGATGATGTGGGCCGTGGCATTCAGAACGGGCTTGCCGCTGGCTATGGTGCGGCGTAGTGCGCAGCCCGTCTCACAGATGCTCGCGCGGAACACATCACAACAGGGGCTTCCAATGGCCTGCTGGGCCGACACGCCGGTAATTCTCTCGGCCGCCCGGTTGAACGCGATGATGTGCCAGTCCAAATCGACGGTGAATACGCCTTCGTTGATCGACTCCAGGATGGCAGTCTCGTGTTGGTCGGGAAGTTGGTTCTTGCTCATGGTCAGTCGGCTCCAGCCACTACTCGTGCAATTTACTGCTGTAGACGGCCGACGTCAAGTCAAAATGCGCGATTCTCAATGTCGTCCACGGCATCCTGCTGTCGCCCATCTATTTGAAAACACAGAACTTGTGGCGTTAGCCGCCGGGTTGGCGCGGGATTTGCTATTCGGTGCAGATGATGAGAGTCGCGATATCTCACTGGCACGGCCGGGTCAGCCCGGTGTTCGACGTGGCTGGCAATATGTTGCTGGTCGACGTCGCCGACGGCAGGGAACAGGCCCGCCGGAACGTCGCCATCGCCGCGGAGCAACCGCAGGCTCGGGCGAACCTGCTTGTCGAGCATGGGGTGACGGTGCTGATCTGCGGCGCGATCTCATGGCCACTGGAGAGGGCCCTTTCGGCGGCGGGCATCGCGGTTATTCCGCAGACCTGTGGTGACGTCGAACAGGTTCTTGCGGCTTTCATTAACGGCCAACTGCAACAGGATGCTTTTTTGATGCCGGGCTGCTGTGGCCGGCGCCGGCAGTTCCGAGCGCGATGCCGACGAGGCAGGCGAAGCGAACTTTGAACCGGACGGGCAGGCGAAGCACTTGCCGCGGGTTAATGCCGGACGTCGAGAAAACGGAAAGGCGGTGATAGCGATGCCAGCAGGTGACGGAACAGGCCCGCCCGGTGGCGGGCGAGGACAAGGCAGGATGGGTGGATCGTTGGCGGCCGGACCGGGCGGGCAGTGCGTCTGCCCCAAGTGCGGCCACAAGGTTCCCCATGTGGCCGGGCGGCCGTGCAATCAGCGGGCCTGCCCGAAGTGCGGAACGACGATGACCAGAGGTTGATTCGACCTCGCAACAGCATGAAGGAGTTCAGCAATGCCTGGTAGAGATGGAACAGGCCCCGCTGGAATGGGCCCGATGACAGGACGTGCGGCTGGCTACTGCGCCGGCTACCCCGTGCCCGGATACATGAACCCCGTCGGCGGACGGGGCTTCTGGGGATGGGGCTGCGGCCGTGGCGGCGGCCGCGGCTGGAGAAACTGGTTCTACGCGACCGGCCTGACGGGCTGGCAGCGGGCTGCGCTGGGCCGTCCCGCCTTTGGCGGTGTGGCCCCGGTTGCCGCCGATGTGGCCCCCTTCGCCCCGGCCATGAGCACCGAGCAGCAGCTCGCCGCGCTCAAGGGTCAGGCGGAGTACTTCGATGATGCCTTGGAAGGCATCCGCAAGCGAATCGCGGAACTCGAGGCGGAGGGCAAGAAGGGCTGAGGTCGGATACCAGACCTCGAGGTCAGGGACAGCCTGCCCGTCGGCAGCCAGCGCGCCGGGGCAAGGGAAGATTGCCGCCCGCACCCCGGCGCTTGTCCATTGGGGAAGGAAAGGTGATGACATGAAAATCGCGATCACAGCCACAGGGCCCAATTTGGAAGCCAATGTGGATCCACGGTTCGGCAGGTGTCCGTACTTTCTCGTCATCGAAACCGATGACCTGAGCTTCGAGGCCATCGAAAATCCCAACCTCGCGCTGGGCGGCGGCGCGGGCATCCAGTCCGCGCAGCTCATGGCCGACAAGGGGGTAAAACACGTCCTGACGGGCAACTGCGGGCCCAACGCCCACCAGACGCTGGCCGCGGCCAGTATCGCTGTCGCCGTCGGGTGCTCCGGCCCGATCCGTCAGGTAATCGAGCAGTTCAAGGCGGGGCGGTTCACCGCCGCCCTCCGTCCCAATGTCGCCGGGCATTTTGGCATGGGCGCGGCCCCGGCGGATACGCCCGGTGAGCCGACCCAGTCAGCACCGGCGTTCGGCGCAGGCATGGGCCGGGGCGGGGGTCGAGGCATGGGCCGGGGCATGGGCATGGGCATGGGCCGGGGCATGGGAGGCGGAATGGGTCGAGGTCGGGGTATGGGCTTGGGGCGCGGAGTTGTGAGTGATGCGCCGCCAGCCGTTGCTGCCGGGGGCGACGAGCTATCGGCCCTGAAGCAGGAGGCCGAGGCAATGGGGCAGCAGATGCGGCAGATTCAGCAGCGCATAGCGGAACTGGAACAGGAGAAGAACAACGGAGAGAACCGCCCTCGCCATGCACCGGAGGCGGCGTCATGAACGGCGGCGAGATCATGCGCCAGTTGCGGAGGCACGCGCCGTTCACGGCGATTGGCACGGCATCGGGCGTGGTCATCATGCTCCTTGTGGCCTGGACCCGCGTGCCGCGCGGGGTCTCGGAGGTTCTGTTCTGGGGTCTGCATCCTCTGCATGTGCTGCTCAGCGCCTTGGTGACGGCCGCCATGTATCGGCTCCATTCGCCGGGCAAGCTCGTGCCGACCATCCTCATCGGATACGTCGGCTCCGTGGGCATCGCCACATTGAGCGACTCGATCATCCCGTTCGTCGGGGAGTGGCTGCTCCAGATGCCGCATAGAAGCGTGCATCTTGGTTTCATCGAGAAATGGTGGCTGGTCAACCCGCTGGCTCTGCTCGGAATCGCTATCGCCTGCGCGTGGCCGCGAACACGGCTCACGCACGCCGGGCACGTGTTCCTGAGCACGTGGGCATCGCTGTTCCACATGACAATGGCCATGGGAGAGCAACTGACGCCCTGGACGGTTGCGGTAAGTGCCGTTTTCCTGTTCCTGGCCGTGTGGATTCCCTGCTGCACCAGCGACATCGTGTTCCCGCTGCTATGGGTCAAGGAGGGCAAGGACAAGTGACCGAGCACTTCACAGCAGATCGCCCAAGCCTTTGGCGACGTGCCGCGAAGCCCCTGGGAAGATTCCTGGTTTGGTGGTTCGGCATGTTCGCCCTGCTGGGGCCGTTGTCGACCTGCCCCGTCTGCGGCCAGACGGGCTGCGCGGGCGGCATGGCCAGCGCCGGCATCCTGGGAGGCTTGGCGGCGGCAGCGCTGTGGCTCCCTCGGCGCGTTATCGAAACCTTCCGCCGACGGCCAGCCCTCAGGGAAGGAAGTGCGGAATGAAGATCGCCGTTGCCAGCGGGAAAGGAGGGACGGGCAAGACCACGGTGGCCACGAACCTGGCGTTCGTGGCCTCGCAGAACGGTCGCAGCGTGGCGTACCTGGACTGCGACGTGGAGGAGCCAAACGGGGCGATCTTCCTGAAACCGCAGATACAGGAGGACCGCCCAGTCGGCGCGGCCGTGCCCAAGGTGGACCTCGACAAGTGCACCGGCTGTGGCCTGTGTGGCAAGATTTGCCAATACAGCGCGATCCTGTCCATGAACAAGACGGTGCTGACGTTCCCCGAACTGTGCCACGGCTGCGCCGGATGCTGGCTGGTCTGCCCGGCCGGCGCGATCGTGGAAGACCAGCGAGAGATCGGCCGCCTCCAGGCCGGGCCGGCCGGGAAGGTGCAGTTCGTCCAGGGGCTGCTCGACATCGGCCAGGCGATGAGCCCTCCGCTCATCCGCGCCGTCAAGGCGGCAGCCCCGCAAGCGGATCTGACGGTCGTGGACTGCCCGCCGGGCACGTCCTGCCCCGTCATCGAGGCCATGCGCGGGGCCGACTACGTCCTGCTGGTGACCGAGCCCACGCCGTTCGGTCTCAACGACCTGAAGCTGGCTGTCGAAACGGTCCGGAAGCTCAAGATGCCCTTCGGCGTGCTCATCAACCGCTCTGACGTCGGCGACGAACAGACCAAGCGGTATTGCCAGCTTCAGCGGATCGATGTGCTGGTTGAAATCCCCGATGACAGGCAGGTGGCTGAGGCGTACTCCCGTGGCGAGATGGTCTGTACGGCAATGCCCAAGTACCAGGGCCTTTACGGCGATTTGTTGAGCAAGATAGAGACGAGGATTCCCACCCGTGCCGGATAGAGATTGGGCCCAACGGGAGCATGCCCGCTTTCGTGACATGAAAAAGGAATTGCCAGACAACTTCTATGAAACGATCAAGCCACGCCTGCACAAGCGGATCGGCCGCGAGGTGCGTCTGGCTCGTCGGGTGTTGGATCTTGGCTGCGGCTCTTGCGACCTCGTCCGCTACCTGGCCGACGCGTATGGACAGGAAGTCACCGGCGTGGACATCTCCGGCGGGAGTTTCCCATCGCGCCGTCACACGTCGGATGGGAGCCGCTACCACTGCCTCAAGCGGAACGCCGTTGCCTTGGGCTTCGCCGGCGACGGGACCGTGGATGCTGTGGTGACCATGTGGGCCCTGCACGAGATGGCCAAGCCGCAGGCGGTTCTCCGAGAAGCACGCCGGGTTCTTCGACCGGGCGGCGAGGTCTTCATCGTCGATTACCCGCGAGATTCCCTGGCTCAAAGGCTTTGGAACGAGAAGTACTTACGGCCGTCCGAGGTGAAGGTTTTGCTCCAGGAGGCGGGATTCGACCAGGTGCAAGTCCGCCTGGTCGAGCATGGACAGGTAATGTGGGCGCGAGGATACCGCCCGCCAGCAGGGCGGACACATCAGGAGCAAAGGGAAGGCAGATTGCATGGCAGCAGAGCCTAAGGAATTGGTGGTCATCAGCGGCAAGGGCGGCACGGGCAAGACCTCCATCGTCGCCTCGTTCGCCGCTTTGGCAGAGAAGGTCGCGCTGGCCGACTGCGACGTGGACGCGGCCGACCTGCACCTGGTCCTGGAGCCTAGGATCATCCGCCGGGAGAGCTTCTCCGGCGGCAAGCGGGCGCGGATCAAGCCCGGCCACTGCACCGCCTGCGGCAAGTGCGAGGAACTGTGCCGCTTCGACGCGATCTACTTCGACGGCCCGGGCAACGGCAAGGTGGCCAAGACCTTCCGCATTGACCCCATCGCCTGCGAAGGCTGCGGCGTCTGCGCGTGGTTCTGCGCTGAAAAGGCCATCGAGTTCGGACCGGTGGTCAATGGGGAGTGGTTCGTCTCGGAGACTCGCCACGGCCCGATGGTGCATGCCAAACTGGGCATTGCCGAGGAGAACTCGGGCAAGCTGGTCAGCACCGTGCGGATCGAGGCCCGGAAGCTAGCCGAGCAGCGCAAGCTCGACACGGTCATCATTGACGGCTCGCCGGGCATCGGCTGCCCCGTCATCGCCTCCATCACCGGGGCGAGCCTGGTGCTGATCGTCACCGAGCCCACGCTGAGCGGAAAGCACGACATGGAGCGGGTGGCCGACCTGACGCGGCATTTTGGGATTCCAGCCATGGTCTGCGTCAACAAGTGGGACCTGAACCCCCAGGTCGCCGACGAGATCGAGTCGCTGGCCGGCAAGCGGGGTATCCATGTCGCCGGGCGCGTGCGCTACGACCGTGCCGTGACGGCGGCCCAACTCCGCGGACTATCCGTGGTGGAGCACCAGCAGGATGGCTGTGCCGAGGATGTTCGCGGGGTTTGGGACGTCGTAGCCGGCAAACTGAGAGAGGCGAACGTTCGTGATTGATCAAGAGACACAAGAAGCGGCAATCCATCCGATTCCCACGCGTGGTCCTGGGATCGCCAGCTTGCGCAAGAGCTTGTTCGACTTCGGGCCGCTGGCCCGCGAGTATGACCGGTGGTACGACACGGCGGCCGGCCAGGCCCATGACCGCGTCCAGAAGGCGGATGTGAAACGGCTGCTTCGCCCTGCATCGGCGAGCGAGACCTTGCTGGATGTCGGATGCGGCACGGGTCACTGGAGTTCCTTCTTTGCGGAAATGGGCTACCAAGTCACAGGGGGCGATATCGCGCCGGCGATGACCGAGGTGGCGCGGGCCAGGGCGCCTGAGTGCTCGTTCCAGGTCGCCGATGCGCATGATCTGCCCTTTGATGACGGGACGTTCGATGTCGTCGCGGCCATGGCGACGCTGGAATTCCTCCCCGACCCGGCCGCCGCGATCCGGGAAATGGTTCGTTGCGCCAGGAACGGCGGCCGCCTGCTGGTCGGCACGCTCAACCGGCTCGCCCCGCTGAATCAACAGCGCATTGCCAAGGGCAAGCCGCCGTACTCATCGGCGCACCTGCTCTCGCCGGATGAACTGCGGGGTCTCCTGGCCCCGTGGGGTCGCGTCCGGATGGTCGCGTCAGCGCCTCCGGGACATGGTCGCCACCCACTGCGGTCAAAGCGCGTCGTGGGGCGGATTGCCGGGCTGCGGAGCAAGCTGGACGGACCCTTCATCGTTGCGGAGGTGCGCCTATGAACGTGCAGGCCGAGATCAGCCTCTACCCGCTGCGAACCAACGAGCTGGGGCAAGCCATCGGGAATTTCCTCGGCGAACTGAAGGCCGCTGGCTTGACGGTGCAGCCGGGAAACATGAGCAGCGTGGTGGCGGGTGAAGCTGGCGCGATCTTCTCGGCCGTCGCAGCGGCCTTCAAGGCCGCTGCCGAGAACGGCCAGGTCGTGCTGGTCATGAAGGTTTCAAACGCCTGCCCGCCGGGCGCCACAACGGAAGGAATGGACGCCGATGCCGGATAGCCAGTACAAAGTCATGTTCCAGCCGCAGGGTCGAGCCGTTTCAGTCCTGGAGGGCACGACGATATTGGAGGCCGCAGCCGTCGCCGGCCTGGTGATCGACACGCCGTGCGGCGGCGCCGGGACGTGCGGCAAGTGCCGCGTTCAGGTGTCGCAAGGAGCGACGGAGCCGTGCGACTCGGACCGCAAGACCTTCACCGAGGCCAAACTGGCTCAAGGTTGGCGGCTTGCCTGTCGGACTCGTGTCAACGGTGACCTGGTCACTCACGTACCGACAGGATCTTTGTTCGGCGGTGACCATCAGATCGCCCACGGCTCCGCGGTGGGCGGACCGACCGAGGTTCGGCCGGCCATTCGAAAGGTGCATGTCGAGTTATCGCCGCCCACGCTGGAAGACCCCCGGCCCGACCTGCTGAGGCTGGAGGAGAAGACCGGCCCCTTCAAAGTGGACGTGGCCATGCTTCGGCATGCCCCCGGGCGGCTCCGGCAACAGGGCTACAAGGGTACGGCCGTGTTGTCCGACCATCGGTTGATTGACATCGAGGAGGGCGACACGACCAAGCGGTGTCTTGGCGTCGCCATCGACGTCGGCACGACAACGATGGTGGCCTCCCTGCTGAACCTCTGCGATGGCCGGGAGTTGGCTGTGGTGTCCCGGATGAACCCGCAGGTGAGCTTCGGCGATGATGTGCTGTCCCGCATCGAGCATTCCACGTCGTGCCCGCATTGCCTGGAGGAATTGCGCCAAGCGGTCGTCCAGGAGATCGGCGGCATGATTCGCGCCCTTTGTGATGAAGCGGGGTTCGACGCGCGGTTCATCTACGAGGCCGCCTTTGCCGGCAATACGACGATGCAGCACCTGCTTTGTGGCGTGGATCCGTCTCCGATGGGCACGGTTCCCTTTGCGCCCGCCTATGCCCGTGGGCTGCTTCTGTCCGCGCGCGACCTGGGCATCCCGATCAATCCGCACGGGACCTGCTACGTCTTTCCCGTCATCGGCGGCTTCGTCGGCGGCGATACCGTCGCCGGCATGCTGGCCACCCGGATCGATGAACTGGAGGGCCCTGTGCTGATGGTGGACATCGGCACGAACGGAGAAATTGTCTTGGCCCACGACGGCGAGCTGCTGGCCGCCTCGACGGCGGCGGGACCGGCCTTCGAGGGGGCGAGGATCAGTTGCGGGATGCGCGGCGCAAGAGGCGCGATCGAAAAGGTCGTCCTTGACGGAGACGTCCACCTCGGCGTCATCGGAAACGTGCCCCCGATGGGCATCTGCGGCAGCGGCCTGATCGATCTGGCGGCCGAGATGCTGCGGGTTGGGATCGTTTCACCTGAGGGACGGTTGTTGCCGGCCGATGAATTGCCGACGGGCTTGCCATCTGCACTTGCCCGGCGCATACACACCGCTGATGACGGCAGCACCGTCTTCGTGTTGATGGACTCTGAAGGGGGAACGACGCATAAGTCCCTGTCGCTGACCCAGCGGGATATTCGGGAACTTCAGTTGGGCTCTGGGGCCATACGGGCGGGTATTTCCATGCTCCTGCGAAAGGCCGGCCTGACGGCGACGGACCTGAAGACGGTTCTGATCGCCGGTGGCTTCGGCAGTTTTATCCGGCGGGACAACGCCCAGCGAATCGGCTTGCTCCCGCCGGAGGTTGACCACGAGCGAATTCACTACGTGGGCAATGTCTCTTTGGCCGGAGCTCGGTGGGCGCTGCTGTCCCTGGAGGCACGCCAGCACGGCGAAGAGCTGGCCCGGCGGATCCGACACGTGGAGTTGTCCGTTGACGGAGATTTTCAGGCGGAGTTCGCGGAAGCCATGATCTTCCCGGGCGGGTGACCGAACACAAGACGAATACAACGCCTCGCCGGGGCGGGGCGCCGAGGCAAGCGGCCTTGGACATGGACACGCAATGAGCGAATGAGCGGACTGCCGTAAGGAGCAAAGCCGCAGGAAAGGAAGAGACAACGGCATGGCCCCAGACCCACTGACGCCGTACGGCAACCGGCCGATGGTTACGCCCATCGTCAATGCCGTGAACTACGAGTATCCATCGGTATCGAGCCTGCCAAGGGACTCATCAAGGACATCAAGCGGGCCTTGGCGTGTGTAGCATAAAGGGTGGCAATCAATGGCTGACGGGCAAATTACAGTTCTGGTCGAGAACACCGCTGGCGGGCGCGGCCTGCTGGCCGAGCATGGCCTGTCCTTCCTGATCGAGCTTGGGGGCAAACGGATCCTCTTCGATACCGGTCAGGGCGGCGTGCTCATCGCCAACGCCCGGCGGCTTGGGATTCGCCTGGAGCAGGTCGCTGCCATCGCCTTGAGCCACGGCCATTACGACCACACCGGCGGCCTCGGCGACGCCTTGCGGAATTCGCGGGCACCGACCGTCTATGCTCACCCGGCCGCATTCGGGCCCAAGTTCGCGCGGAGCGCTGATGGAACTGCTCGCGAGATCGGCATGCCCTCGCTGGATGAGCGGATGGTCCGCGAGATGGCTGAGCTTGTATGGGTACAAAAACCAACCGAGGTCGGCGGTGGCCTTCATCTGACCGGCCCGGTGCCACGCGCAACCCAGTTCGAGGACACGGGCGGAGCGTTCTTCACGGACCGCTCCTGCACGCAGCCGGATGAGCTGATGGATGACCAAGCCGCCTTCCTGGAGACCGAAGCCGGCACGGTCGTGATTTTGGGCTGCGCTCATGCCGGCGTCGTCAACACGTTGCGGCATGTTCAGACGCTGACGGGCAACCGCCCGATTCACATGGTCATCGGTGGGATGCATCTGCTGCATGCCAGTCCAGAGCGGATGGACAAGACCGTGGCCGAGCTGCGCCGCCTGGACGTGCAGCGTCTGCTGCCGTGCCACTGCACCGGCATGGCAGCCGTCGCCCGGCTTTGGCAGGAGTTCCCTGGCAGATGTGCGGCCTGTCCCGTAGGGACCGTCCTGGAGGTGCCGGCATGATGGGGCCTTATCTCGAAAGTCTCCGGTCCCGTGTCGGATCCCAGCCAATCCTGCGGCCCGGGGTGCGTGCGATCATCCTGAGCGAGCGCCAAGAGGTGCTGCTCCAGCGAAGAACGGATATGGTAGTTTCATGATTTCAGGCGATCCTCAAACAACTGAAAGGAACGATGAATGAAGGCTTTGCCCCAAGACGTGCGTCAAGCGTGGGAAGATCGGGACGGCCCAGTGATCCTGGCGACGGTCAGCCCGGACGGTATCCCGAACATCATCTACGCCACCTGCGTTGCCGCGTTCGGCGACGACCGGCTGGTCGTGGCCGACAACTACTTCGACAAGACCCGCCGGAACCTGCTGGCCGGTGGCAAAGGATCAATACTGTTTCGCTGCAAGAAGGGCAAGGCCTACCAGGTCAAGGGCACGCTGGAATACCACAAAGATGGTGAGGTCTTCGATCACATGAAAACCTGGAATCCATCCCAGCACCCCGGCCACGCGGCGGCGGTGCTGCGCGTCGAGGAAGTCTACTCCGGCGCGGATAAGCTCTGCTGAACGATGCGGATGCAGTATGAGGTGAAAGACGAATGCCAACGGATGACTACCAGTGCGAAAAGTGCGGCCATCGTTTCGAACGCTTCCAGAAGATGTCGGATTCCCCGCTGAAGACACGCCCCGAATAATGAGGTAATGCCATGGGAACCATCTTTGGCCCTGTGCCATCACGGAGACTGGGGCGCTCCCTGGGAGTGGACCTCGTCCCGTTCAAGACGTGCAGCTACGACTGCATCTACTGCCAGCTCGGCCGGACGACCAACAAGACCGTCGAGCGACGCGAATGGGTTCCGCTGAATGACGTTTTGGAAGAGCTCAAAGATAAACTGGCGAGCAAGCCGGACTACATCACGCTCAGCGGGTCAGGCGAACCGACTCTCTACTCTCGGCTGAACGAACTGATCGCCGGCATCCGCGCCATGACGGACATCCCGGTCGCCGTGCTCACGAACGGCTCGCTGCTGTGGCAGGAAGAAGTCCGTCGGCAGTTGATGGACGCCCACTTGGTGATCCCGTCGCTGGATGCCGGGCACGCCAGCATGTTCCACGCCGTCAACCGCCCGCACGAGAGCATCTCGTTTGACCGGATGCTGGAAGGCCTGATCGCTTTCCGCGAGGAATACTACGGCGAGTACTGGCTGGAGGTGTTCCTCCTGGCTGGCCACACCGTTATCGACAGCGAAATCCGCAAGATCGTCGAGTGTGTCAACCGGATCAAACCTGATCGAGTGCAGCTCAACACCGCCACCCGGCCCACAGCCGAGGATTACGCCGTGATGGTGGACCGTGGGAGGATGGGTGATCTGGCAAAGCGGTTCAACCCGCCGGCCGAGGTGATTGCCGACTATCGCGGCGTCCACGCCCAGAGCGACTTCAAGGCCGGGCGCGAAAGTGTCCTGGAGATGATCCGGCGGCGACCGTGTTCCTTGGACGACGTCGCCGCCGGCCTGGGCATGCACCGGAACGAGGCCATCAAATACATCGAGGAACTCGATGCCGCAGGGTTGCTGACGAAGCAGTCATCCGGCGGCAAGCTGTTCTACGGCGGCAAACACCAACCCGAAGGAACCCAAAGGTGAAGGAGATCACATGACCACGGCAGACATCGTCATTCTTGGCGGCAGTGCGGCCGGTATCACGGCCGCCATCACGGCACGCCGCCACCACCCGGACAAGAGCATTCTCCTGGTTCGCAAGGAGAAGCAAGTGCCGATCCCCTGCGGCATTCCTTACATCTACGGAACGTTGGGCAGTCCGGACAAGAACTTGATCCCGGATTCCATCCTGGAGACAAATCGCATTGGGCTGCTGATCGCCGAAGCCACGAAGATCGACCGCAAGCAGCATGTGCTGGTGACAAATCAAGGGGACGTCCAGTACGAGCGGCTGATCCTGGCGACCGGCTCGCTGCCGACAAGGCCGCCGATCCCCGGCCTGGACCTCGAAGGCGTCTTTGCCATTCTGAAGGATGTGGAGCATCTTTCCCACCTGCAGCAGCGACTGAAGCCGGCCAAGAACGTCATCATCATCGGCGGCGGCTTCATCGGCATTGAATTCGCCGACGAGATCAACAAGATCGCCAGCAAGAACGTCACCGTTCTGGAACTGGCCGGCAACTGCCTCAGCCTGTCATATGATGTGGAATTCTGTCTGGAAATGGAGGAGCGTCTGCGCTCTCGTGGCGTGACCGTTCGCACATCAGCCACGGTTGCGAGGATCGCGGGTGACGGCCACGTCAGTGCCGTCGAACTCAAGGACGGGACCAGCGTCCCGGCCGACCTCGTGATCCTTGGAATCGGAGCCAAGGCGAATGTCGCTCTGGCCACGGAGGCGGGATTGCGCCTGGGGCTTACCGGCAGCGTCGCGGTGGACCGCACGATGCGGACGTCCGACCCGGCCATCTTCGCCTGCGGGGACTGCGCCGAGAAGATATCCTTCTTTGGCGGCGGGCCCTCGCCGTTGAAGCTGGCATCCATCGCCCAACTCGAGGCCCGTATCGCGGGAGCCAACGCTTACGGCCTGCGACGGGAAAGCGACGGCACGCTGGGCGTCTGGTCCACTGCCGTGGGTGACCTGGCGATGGGCACCGCCGGTCTCACCGAATCCATGGCCAAGGAACATGGTTACGAGGTAGTGGCCGGCACGGTGGAGACGCCGAACCGCCATCCGGGCGGCATGCCTGGGGCGGCTCCGGTGAAGGTGAAGCTCGTGTTCGAGAAACACTCGCAGGTGCTCCTGGGCGGTCAGGCGCGGGGCAGCGTCGCGGTCGGCGAGTTGATCAACACCATCGCCGCGTGTGTTCAGAAGCGGATGACGGCCGAGGACATCGCCATGTTCCAGATGGGTACGCACCCGGCGCTGACGGCCTCGCCCATTGCGTATCCGTTGGTGAACGCCGCAGAGGTGGCCATAAGCTGTATGCAGTAGAGTCTTGCTACCGTCGCGCCCTGGTGGCCGTCAAGGCCAACACGGGCGTCGAAGCCGCCTGGGTCTACCACATGGCGCGGATCCGCCAGGGGCAACGCCTGTGTGGCGGCGCGTGGCACCATCGGAAATCGGACCCCATTTGCACGGACCACATCTCTGCTTCAAATCCGCCCGAGCGCTTCTCTCGGGGTTGACAAGCTCGACTTGAAGGCTACGTTCCTCCAATTAACCACGAGGTCTGTCGATGCGATACGCAGGAAGCCAGTTTGTTGCTGTACCGAGCCCGGCGATGGTTGCCGGGGCTCGATCCGCGTAGACTAACGCACTGCGTAGACTCTCTGGATTTCAATGCCCCTTCAAGCGCCATCGTCGGGTAGAGACGACGATGGTGTTTCGTTTTTTGGGAACCGACTAATGGACGGACAGACAAGGGAATTGAGATATGAATGGCGCAGCGATTATTGCCAGAAGCCTCGAGGAACTCGGGGTTGAATACGTGTTCGGATACACCGGGGCGGCGATTCTGCCGGTGATGGATGAGCTGGGTAAAAGCCCGATCAAGATTGTCGTCAACGCGAACGAACAGTGCGCGGCGTTCAGTGCCGCGGGATACTCGCGCTCGACCGACAAGGTTGGGGTCGCCATCGTGACTTCCGGACCGGCAATCACCAACACGCTGACTGCCGTGGCCGATTCGTACGCCGACGGCATACCGCTGTTGATCATCGCCGGCCAGGTCACGGAACACAAGATCGGGACGGATTCCTTTCAGCATATCGCTGTGGCGTCCGTTTTCGGCCCCACGGCCAAGCACGTGGTTTCGGTCACGGGCATCGGCAACATCGAAGCGGTCATCAAGGATGCCTACTTCCGGTCGCAATCCGACAAGCCCGGTCCTGTCGTCATCGACCTGCCGATCAACCTGCAGCAGAACTTCAATCAGTACGAGGGCGGCAACATCGAACGCTTCGCCACGGTGTATGAGGATGAACACCATCTGTCCGACGGCCAGTGCGCACGTTTCTTTGAGTTGCTGACAGCAGCGAACCGACCGCTGCTCTACCTTGGCGGCGGTCTCAATTCCGCCAGGGGAAGTGCGGCCATCCGCCGGTTCAATGCCCGGTTCGGCATTCCCTCGGTGAACACCCTCATGGCAAAAGGCGTGCTCGACGAGAACGAGCCCACCGCTCTGGGGCTGCTCGGGATGTTTGGCACGCCCTATGCCAACAAAATCATTCAGGACAATGACTTCTTCTTCGCCATCGGGGTGCGCTGGGACGACCGTGTAGCCGAAAAGGTCGGGTTCGCGATCCATGCGAAGATCGCGTACATCGACGTGAACCCGCGAAAGATGCACCAGATTCGCGAAGAACGACGCCCCGACTTCACGTTCCTCGGGGATGCCGCCACAGCCCTCGACGACCTGACAAGCTACGCGGAACGGCACGACATCGTGATCGCCATTGACGAGTGGGGCGAGCGGGCGGCCGGACTGAAGCGTTCCTGGCCGTTGGCCTATCGGCGCGACGGCGACCGCATCCAACAGGCGGAAGTGCTGGACATGCTCAACGACCGCCTGACGGACGACATGATCTTCACGACCGGCGTCGGCAACCATCAGTTGCTCGCGGCCCAGTACCTGCGCATGAAACAGCCGAAGCGCTTCCTCACGTCCGGCAGTTTCGGCACGATGGGATTCGGCATGCCCACGGCGGTCGGGGCCTGTCACGCCAATCCCGACGCGCGGGTCATCGTGATCGACGGGGACGGCAGCTTTCGCATGAACATGGGCGAAATGCATACCATAGGAACGCTCGATTTGCCGATTAAGGTGCTGCTGCTGAACAACCACAGCGACGGCATGGTGCGGAACCTCGAAGACGTCGCTTATGGCGGTCGCCATTCCGCAACTGAGCGTCCCCGCGACGTTGATTTTGCCGCGATGGCGAAGCTCTGTCATTTCCCCTTTGCGGAACGTGTGAAGCGGCGCCATGTTCTGCGGGAAATGGTGGATGCCTGGCTGACCGCCCGAGGACCCGCGATGCTCGAAGTCATCACGGACATCAAGGAAGTCATCTACCCGGTTGTCCGCCCCGGTTCGTCATACGCCGAAATGGAACTTGGCCCCTACATCCGGGAACGAAAGGAAGACCATGCAACGATTACTGAACTCACATCATCGAGCGCCACATGACGTCTCCCCTCCAATGGAATAAACACTATGCCAGCCCGTCGGTCTTCACCGTTGAGGGCCGTCTTCGCGAGGCTCGGCGGCAGCAGAAGAACCTACCGCCCGGCAGTGTGCCTGAGGTCTGTCTCCTCGACCCGGATGGCGATCTCTCGCGCGAGCTGAAAAAGGCTGGAGCCAGCCTGAATCCACACTGGGCCTGCCACCATACCGAGATGCAGGAACTCGTCACGCCAACGGCAACCGTCGGCGTGGTCGGCTGTGCGGTTGGCGCACCGTTCGCCGTGCTGGTCGCCGAGGAGCTGTTTGCATCGGGGTGCCGGTTGCTGGTCAGCATCACATCCGCCGGACAGCTTGTTCCTGCCGGGGAGCCACCCTATTTCGTGCTGATCGAGCGCGCCTTGCGCGACGAAGGGACCAGTCACCATTATCTGCCGCCAACACCCTATGCGCATGCTCGGCCACGGATACTGGCCTTGTGTGATGACCTGAGCACCGGCGAACCGCCGGTCATCCGGGGCGGCTCGTGGACGACCGATGCGCCGTTCCGGGAAACCGGGGAAGCGATTGCTTTCGCCCGGTCCGAGGGACTGCATGCAGTCGAGATGGAAGCGGCTGCACTCTACGCCCGCGCCGAAGCGAAGACATATCCGATCCTCTGCTTCGCCCACGTCACCAACCGCATGGCCACCGTCGAAAACGACTTCGAGAAGGGCGAGGCCAACGGCAACAAGGCGCTCACCGATCTGATCGGACGCGTCATCCAGGCATGGAGGGGGCGACCATGAAGACGCGAGAGAGCGGCATGCCTGACGAGGCCATGTGGCGCACCTTCTTCAATCCCGGGGCCATCTTCGACGCGCTGGGCCTGACCGCCGAGACCGGCGACACGGTGGACTTCGGTTGCGGCTACGGGACCTTCTCGCTGCCCGCCGCCCGCCGTATTCGCGGCGTCCTTCATGGCTTCGATATCGAGGCTGCGATGATCACGGAGTGCGAGCGGCTCGCCCGCCAGGAAGACCTGAGCAACGTCCATTTCGAACGCCGCGACTTCGTGGCCGACGGCACCGGCCTTCCCGACGAGAGCGTCGAGTACGCCATGCTCTTCAATATCCTCCACGCGGAAGAGCCACTGCGCCTGCTCAACGAGGCGTGGCGCATTCTCGCGCCCGGCGGCCGGGTCGGGGTCATCCACTGGAATTACGACGCAGCCACGCCGCGCGGCCCGTCCATGATCATCCGCCCCCGGCCCGAGGACTGTCGCCAATGGTTGATCCAGGCCGGTTTCACCGTCGCCGACCAGATCATCAACCTGCCACCCCACCACTACGGCCTTGTCGGCCGGAAAGGAGCCGAAGCATGAAGCTTGGCATGATCATCACCCAGACCGACCCCGAAACCGTGTTCAATGCGCTGCGCCTGGCCTTGTACAGTCTGAAGCAGGGCGACGAGGTGCGCATTTTTCTCTCGGGCCGGGGCGTCGACATCGACAAGATCGAGGATGCCACCTTCGACGTGAAGAAACAGGCACAACAGGTGCTCGACGCGGGCGGCGAGTTCCTGGCCTGCGGCACCTGCCTGAAGCTGCGCAATTCCGAAGGCTCGGAGATCTGCCCGCTGTCCACGCTTAAGGACCACTACGAGATCGTGCGTGATTCGGATCGGCTGATCACCGTCTGACCTGCCGGTGAGGGCCATGAGCACTCTGTTCGACGCCATCGCCAGCGACTACGATGCCTGGTACGACGAGCCCGTGGGCCAGGCTATCCTGGCGGCCGAATTAGCCTGTCTGCGGCGGCTCGTCGATACATGCTCAGGGCGATGGCTCGAAGTCGGCGTGGGAACCGGCCGCTTCGCCGCTGGTCTGGGCATCCGGGAAGGCATCGATCCCGCAGGAAACATGCTCCAGATCGCGGCTCGACGTGGCGTGCACACCTACCTCGGGACGGCGGACAGTCTGCCGTTCCCGGATGGCAACTTTGACGGAGTTCTGCTGGCCCTGACCCTGTGCTTCACCGACAACCCGGCGGCGGCGCTGCAGGAATGCCGCCGGGTGCTGGCGCACGATGGCGTCCTGCTGGTCGGCATCGTTCCCGCCGACAGCCCCTGGGGCCGGCTCTATGCGCGGAAGAAGGCCGAGGGCCATCGCATCTACGCCTCGGCCACCTTCCGCACCGTTCAGGAGACGGTCGCTCTGGCTGAGGCCACCGGTTTCCATCTGCGCAACACGGCCAGCACGCTCCTGTGGGCACCGGATGAGCCAGTCGAGTCGCCGCCGCGCATCGAGGACGGTCTTTGCCCACAAGCAGGTTTCGTCGCGTTGGCTCTTGCCGCCGGGCGCAAGAGACCTTAACGCCAGTTGGTGATTCTGGTTCTCGTCATCGGGGGAAATGGACACATCCCGGCCAGTCGGCCTGTGTGCGTTCGGAGACAGGCAACGCACCAGCCGCCACAGAGAGCGTTGCGCTGGCGGACTGCCTCCCAAGGAGCGGTCTGGCCCCTGTCTGATCCATGCACGGTTTCTGCTCGGCTGGAGTATGCAGGTAGGCTACGGGCAGCGTTTCTCTCGCCGCGCCCTTGTGGCCGTCAGGGCCAACACGGGCGTCGAGACCGGCTGAGTCTACCAACACGGCGTGGGTCCGCCAGAGTGCGACGCCTCAGTGGCGGCACGCAGGCGAATTGGTGCTGGTCATAGAGTACTTGACAGCGACCCAATCCGCATTAGCGTATTCGTGGAAACTAATATGGACAGCAGACCAGACAACTTGGCACGGGTGCTCAAGGTCCTCGCCGTGGGCACCAGGGTACGCATCGTTCAGCTCCTGCGGGAGCGGGCGCTGTGTGTCAATGCGTTGGCCGCACGACTTGACGTCACTCAGGGGGCGGTGTCGCAGCACCTGCGGGTGATGCGTGACGCGGGGCTGGTCATCGACGAGCGTCGCGGTTACCACGTCCACTATCGCCTTAACGAGGAGACCCTGGAGCAGTGGCGGACGGATATTGATGCGTTGTTGGGGCCGTTGGGGAGTTCTGAGTTCTGAGTTCTGAGTTCTGAGTTCTGAGTTCTGAGTTCTGAGTTCTGAGTTCTGAGTTCTGAGTTCTGAGTTCTGAGTTCTGAGTTCTGAGTTCTGAGTTCTGAGTTCTGAGTTCTGAGTTCTGAGTT
>Ga0265297_10001014_pt1 | contig 70967 bp, 64 predicted proteins | sample Munlanlwell13791_FD_192502 | JGI IMG/M metagenome (GOLD analysis project Ga0265297, IMG submission 192502) | Leachate microbial communities from a municipal landfill in Southern Ontario, Canada - Leachate well 137-91 | ecosystem: Engineered > Solid waste > Landfill > Unclassified | place...
GTTTTATCTGGCTGGCAAGCCTTGTAGTTACCGTATTAATATATATATCGCAAGGCGAGGTAGGTTACCGGATATTCAGGGGGATTTTGCGTTTAATCCTTAAGTTTTTCTTTGATTTAAAAGTAAGCGGCCTTGAGAATATTCCACAAAGTACAAAAATAATTTTAGCCGGTAATCATACAAGCTTAATGGACGGCGTAATTGTTGTTGCCGCATATCCGAGAAAAGTTTATTTTATGGCCGCAGAGAGCGTATTTAAACATACTTTTTGGGGGTTTTTTGCAAGGCATTTTGGATTTATTCCGGTTAAAAAAGAAGGCACTAACAAAGAGGCGATTGCCGAGGCGATAAGAATTCTTGAAGGAAGAAATACTCTTGGAATTTTTCCCGAAGGCCATATAACTTCTGATGGCAAGCTTGACGAAGGCAAAAAAGGAGTGGCTATTATAGCGCTTAAAACCGGCGCCTCAATTGTCCCCTTTGCCATAGAGGGAGCTTATTATGCCTGGCCCATACCCAAAAAATATCCCACGAGGCACCCTATCGAGATACGATTTTCAAAACCTCTGGATATAAAAGAATATGCGTGTGGCGAAGAGCTGGTTGCCGAGGTAATGGATGATATACGGAAAACACAGAAAGATATAGAAGAAGACGGCCTGCTTAAGGTGGACCCTAATATTATAGTGCGCCACATTATTAGTTTTGAATGAAATATCGTAAAGACATTTCTGAAAAATGCTATTTAACACTGCTAAACCGCAAAGAAGACGCAAAAATGCAAAAGAAGAAATGAAAGATACACTATAAATTCGTATCCACTCTTGGTGTTATTTTTGCGTCTTTGCGGGATTTTGCGCTTTTGCGGTGTAAAGAATAATTTATGCTAGCTACCTTAGTAACAATCGGCACGTTGCTTACCGCGGATAACTGTAATATCGATTACCGTCATTACCAGAATAATAAAGATAAGGTAATCGTTATCGCGCACGGCTTTTATAACAGTAAAGATGCTATCTTGCTTGAGGAGCTAGCAAAATATTTTTTTGATGAATATGACGTATTTATGTTCGATTTTAGAGGCCATGGGAAAAGCAGTGGTTTATACAGTTGGATAAGCAAAGAAGGCCAGGATTTAAATGCCGCATTGGATTACATTAAAGGCAAATATAAAAAAACCGGGTTAATTGCCTTTTCCCTGGGCGGCAGCGTCAGCATAAACGTGTTAGCAAAAAGGCACGACGTAGATTCTCTGGTATGCATAAGCACCCCGTCTGATTTTTCCAAAATCGATTATCAATTTTGGAATCTGGATTTAGAGGGAGATTTATTCTATACCTTATTTACCAAAGAAGGCCGCAGGGGCCGGGGATTTAGGCCGGGCCCTTTTTGGCTTAAAAAAGAAAAGCCCATAGATAATGTGAATAAATTAACTATTCCCGTTTTGTATATTCACGGAGAAAAAGATTGGGTAATTAAGCCTTGGCACTCAAAAGCGCTTTATGACAAGACAGTTTCGAATAAAAAACTTGTGATTATTAAAAACGGTCCGCATGCGGAATATTTAATGAAGGATTCCGAAGAAGAATTTGTGGGTGAGATAAAAAACTGGTTTAAGCAAACATTAGCGGAGGGCAAATAAATATGAAAAGTTTTCTTATGACACTTACCCAATTGTTATTTTCTCTTACTATGTATGCCTTGGGAATTGTATTCTTTGGGTTAGCGCTTACCCCGGCAGTTTTTATTTTCTTAAAAGTATGGGCGATTATGAGTGATGTAGGCCTTTGGCTGCGTTGCCTATCAACCGGGCTTACGGTTGCTTTGGGTTATTTTATATTTGGTTTTAGCCTTATTATCCTGGCAGGCACAGTAAGAACTATTTTTTGCTTAAGGCTTAAAGAAGGAACCCATAAAATGTTTTCCCTGGAAAGCTTTAAATGGGCGTTTGTAAACTCGCTTTATCTTCTCATTAATTTTACATTTATTGATTTCATACTGCTTACGCCATTTGCAAATTTGTTACAGCGGCTTTTGGGTGCCCGTCTTGGAAAGAACGTCCAGATAAATTCAAAATTCGTTTTTGATGCCACACTTCTTGAAATTGGCGACAATACTGTTATCGGCGGCGGGGCAATTATTATAGGCCATGTAGTTGAGCGCGGTTTTCTAAAACTAAAGAAAGTAAAGATAGGCAAGAACGTGACTATTGGTTCTCATGCAACTATAATGCCGGGATGCGAAATAGGCGACAATGCGGTTATCGGCGCCGGCGCGGTCTTGCTTAAAAATACAAAAGTTGAACCTCACTCCATGTGGTATGGAGTGCCGGCAGAAAATCTAAGGAAACGGCACGATGGCGATAAAGAATAAGGATAACTAAGTTTGGTGGTTGCGTCAAGCGGTTGCGGTTACGCAACTCGCTTGGCTTATCGTTATTCGGTTGCGTTTTTAAGGACGAATGGCGTTTAACGCAACCGAAACGAGCCGCGCAACCGTAACCGTAAAACGCAACCCATAATACAAGAGGCTGATGATGAAGAAACATATAAATTTAGAAAATATTGGGATATTAGACCTTCTTTATATTCTTACAAAGAAATATAACGCCAAGCCGGCGTTGCAGATAAAGGAAGATGGGCAGTTACGAATAATAAGCTATGACGATTTGCGGGAACGTTCAGTGGGCGTTTCTACTTTTTTGATTGAAAAACAAATCTCAAAAGGCACGCACATAGCAATTCTTTCGGAAAACTGTCCTGAATGGGCGATTGCTTTTTTTGGAATAATTTCTGCAGCTTGCGTAACCGTTCCGATTGATGCAAAACTATCGCTTAAGGAAATACTTTTTATACTTAACGACTCAAAATCAGAGTGTATATTCGTTTCAAGTAGCTTTTTAAAAACTATCTGTGACCACAGAAACGAGCTTCCTTTGATAAAACATATCGTATGTTTTTCTGAACCGGATACTTCCGGTGTTTTTTTTCTAAATGACTTAAAAAGAAGGGATGAGGTGTCTGCTAATCGTCCGCAGGATGTTAAACCGGAAGATAGCGTTATTATTGTTTATACTTCAGGAACCACCGGTGTTGCCAAGGGTGTTGAGTTAAGCTATAAGAATCTGCTATTTGAGGTTATGTCAATATACAATCTTGTACAATTCAACACCGAGGATTCTTTTGTCTCCATACTTCCGCTTAACCATACTCTTGAAATTACCGGCGGCCTTGTTGCTCTTTTATACGGAGGCTCAACCGTTACTTATTGCGATACCCTAAAGCCACATAACATAATAAGCCTTATGAATGAAGTCCGAGCAACCGGCATGATCTGTGTTCCGCTGATTTTAAAAATGTTTTATAACGGGATAATCAAGGAAGTAGAAAAACAGGCACGGTTTAAACAAAAAGTTTTTTATACGCTGCTTAGCATAAGCCGAATTCTCCTTAAATTTAATATCCAGATAGGCAAAATAATTTTTAGAAAAATCTATAAAAAATTCGGCAAAAACTTTAAATGTTTTGTTTCCGGCGGCGCGCCCTTGGACATTGCGCTTGAAAAAGATTTTAATGCACTTGGCTTTACCATACTTCAAGGCTACGGCCTTACGGAAACTTCGCCGGTTATAAGCGTAAATACATTTACCAAGAGGCGTTATGGCTCGGTTGGCAGGCCGCTTAAAGGGGTTACGGTTAAAATATTAAAAACAAGTGAATCCGTAGCTGATGGAGAAATTATTGTGCAGGGCCCCAATATTATGAAAGGCTATTACAATAATCCGTTAAAAACAGAGGAAGTGTTGAAAGATAACTGGTTTTATACGGGAGATATCGGATATCTTGATGAAGATGGGTTTTTATTTATTTCAGGAAGAATCAAAAACTTAATAGTTCTGGGCGGTGGAAAAAAGATTTTTCCCGAAGAGGTAGAACAGGTGATGAGCGAAAGCCCTTATATAAAAGAAATATGTGTTTTGGGTAGATGTGCCGAAAAGGGAATCAGAGCCGGGTCTGAGGAAGTTTATGCCGTAATTGTGCCTAACCTTGATAAATTCAGTGAAACTGACAAGAAGGATAAAGGCCAAATAAAGAATAAAATATCTTCGCAGCTCGCTCAACTTTCGTTAAATCTTGCAGAATATAAACGCATATCGGATTTTTCGCTTTATTTTGACGAATTACCGAAAACCTCGACAAAAAAAATAAAACGAAAAGATGTCCTTGACTTGATTGAGAAACTTGAAAAGGAAAACGTATTCGAAGGAAAAGGCAAGTTTCTGGAAGGTATGGAATTTATGGATAATGATTTAGCAAAAAGCTTGCGACTGGTTGTTTCTGCTGAGGCCGGCATTATGCCGGATAAAATAAGTTCTCATTCCTATTTATATCCGGACTTGGGGATAGATTCTCTGAGAAAAGTTGAACTTCTTTGTTCAATCGAGAAAGAATTAGCCATACATATTCCTGAAAACATGGCGTATGAAATACGCACGTTTGCTGACCTTGCCAAATTTGCCGCGGAATACCAAGAAGGCAGGAAAGATGTAGAATTCGACGCTCAAGGCGAGGTTAAAGTAATCGATAAAAAAACAAAAATATTTTATCCCTACAGGTTATTTGCTGCTTTTTTTATGAAAATATTTTTTAAATTATATTTCAAGCTGGAAGTAACCGGCAAGGATAATCTTCCGGAGAGAGGTTCGTTTATAATTGCTGGTAATCACACAAGCCACCTGGATTTTCCGCTTATTTACAGTATTTTTTCTTTTAGCCGGATTAAGAAAGTAATTGCTCCTGCGGCAAGCGATTATTTCTACAGCAACCGCCTTCGCAAAATATTTACTGACCGTTTTATTAACTCGTTTTCTTTTGAGAGGTTTGGAAATTTTATGCATGGCTTGAAAGTTTGTAAATACTTACTGATGCGGGGCGATTGCCTGGTCATTTTTCCTGAAGGCAGCCGCCTTGCTGATGGCCAGTTAGGAGAGTTTAAGCCGGGCGTGGGTATGCTGGCTTGCGAGCTAAATGTTCCTATTATTCCTGTTTACATTGAAGGAGCGGACAAAGCCCTTCCTAAGGGTTCAAGCCTGATTAAGCCTGTAAAAATTAAAATAAAAATAGGCAAACCTTTTATTTATCCGGCCACGGAGCAAAAAGGTTATGCATTGTATAAAAAGATTTGCGAAGGCGCTCGTTGTGAAATTTTAGAACTTAAAAACAAATAAAATATGCTTTATCCCGTTAGAAAATATATTGCGGCTTGCCGGAGGATTATTATAAATTTTATGAGCACTGGTTTTAATATGTTGTGTAAGTTTTCTAACGGGATTTATCTAATCAAAGGAAATTTTCAAAAAATAATCCGCTGGATAGCCGGTTCTTGGATGACGCCGAATGAAGCAACGCTCCTTGGGATTATTTTTATTATCTTAACTGCCTTGAGCTACTATTTAGGGTTTATTTATGCGAATTTACGCTTTTGCCTGTTACTGGTTCCTGTTTTCTTGTTTATGCGAATGATGATGAATGCGTTGGACGGATTACTTTCGCGTGAATATAAATTAGCTTCTGTAACCGGAGAGTTATTGAATGAAGGTGTTGATGTTATAGGCGATATCGTCTGTTACGGAATTTTGTATTTTGTTCCCGGCATACCTAAGTTATCTTTGATAATTTATCTGATGCTCATTTGGACGGCGGAATTCTTCGGAGTGCTTGGAAAATCTATGCCAGGAGGCAGCCGGCGCTACGAAAATGTGCTTTCCGGTAAACCCGATAGAGCATTATGGATGGGGGCTCTTTCTATTATTTTATTCTTCAAGCCGCAACTTATGAAATACGTAAGTTATTATTTTATATGTTTATCTGTTCTTTTGGTGCTTACATGCATTTTGCGAATAAAGAAAATACTCGAATGCGCTCGTGGCAAGAAATATGAATCGTATACTTGGGTGGGGCGATGAAATCTATATAAGTTTCTATGGTTGCGTCAAGCGGTTACGGTTACGCAGCTCGTCACGGTTATGTTAACGTAAAACGTTAAACGATAGACGAAACGAGCTCGCCCGCCTCCGGCGGACAGGCAACCGATAGACGTAAAACAATTATGAAGAAAATAATTATTCCGGTTTTTACAATATCTATAGCGTTTTTAATTATGATTTATAGTGGCAGTTATTCTTGGCTACCGGTTGCATTTGTAGTTTTAGGGCTGCTTATATTTTTTACTGTCCTGGCTAAAATTTTAGCGCTTAAAAAATTGCGCATTGCAGAAGAAATAACCGAGCGCACCATAAGCTGGTGGTGGATGGTTGCGCTTTTTATGATCGCAGCGACAACCCATAGATTAATCGTATTTTGTTTTCTGGGTTTTCTTTGTTTTTTTACGCTTCGCGAATATTTTTCTCTTGTACCTGAATATAAGCCAACCGTAACGGAAAAAGGGTTGGTTTCCTGCGGTTTTACGCAATTTATCTGCTATTTTGCAATATTGATTAGCGCGTATCTTGCTTATATCAAATGGTATGGTTTATATATTATTCTTGTCCCGGTATATGTCTTCTTACTTATACCGATCATTTTTGTTTTACAAAATAGGACGTCTGGCGCAATCAGGTTATTAGGATTTATTTCTATCGGCATTATGTTTTTTGTCTTTAACCTGGGGTATAGTTTTTTTATGGTTAATCTTGGAATTGCCGTATTGGTTTATTGCTTTCTATTGACAGAAGCCCGCGACGTATTGGCTTATTGGGTTGGAAAAATATTATGGTCGTTTTACGAAAAAAATCAGCAAAATTTCCTTTTGAAAATTTTAAATTCAAAAATAGCCGAAAATATCAATCCTAAGAAAACCTGGGGCGCAGGTTTGGTTACTGCGTGTCTAATAGGAGGGCTTTCTCTTTTGTTTGTTCCTATTCTGCCTCAATTTCCAAAAGGAAAAATAACTTATTTCTTCGCAGCTGGTTTAGGCCTAAGCATAGGGATTTTTGGCCTTGCGGGCGATTTGGTTTTTTCAATGATTAAAAGAGACATCGGAATAAAAGATACCGGAAGCATCTTGCCCGGCCACGGCGGGCTTATTGACCGCGTCAACAGCCTGGTCTTTACAATTCCAATTACTTTTCATTTAATAACCTGGAAATATTTATAAAGCTATGACTACAAAAAAGCCGTTACATATAGCAATTGTTGGTATTGATGGAAGCGGAAAGAGTTCCTGTTACGAGGACTTATTGCTAAAAATATCCGCGGATAGAAAAGTGGCAGGCGTGGGAGATAAGGTATTAGTAAGTATTCCCGGCGCAGGCCTGGTTACACCGCAGGATATTGTTCAAGTGAAGCTAAAGTCAAGCCTTGGCGTTATTGTCAGAATGTGCCATGGTAAATTTCTCTATGAAATTTCCAAACTTTCCGAGCTTGTGCTAAGGAGTAAGATTCAGAATACGATTGCCAAGAGATATAAACCGCAATACATAATTACTGATGGTTCTGCGCTGGTGAATATCTTGGGATGGGGCAGGTATTTTCATCCGCAGTATTTTAATGAAAAAATGTACGTTGAGCTTATTGCATATCTTACCGGAAAAAAGAAGATTTCTTTTCTAAAAGCATTTTATTATGCCAAGCGTATCCCGGAACTTGTCCTGATTAATCGCATATATTCTGCGTGCCTTCAGGTTCCTGATATAATAATATTTTTGAAAGTTAAGCCCGAGGTTGCTATCCAAAGAATACTGGCTCGGGGTAAAGAGGTTCAAGTGCACGAGCAAACGCAGTTTCTTTCAATGCTTCAGGAGGCATATTCGTTTGTTTGCAAATTACTTTCTGTGAGTTTTCCCGTAAAAATTGTTGAGATAGATACAGATGGTTTGACCAAGGAAGAGGTAACGAAGCATTGCCAGGATGTTTTAGATAAGAATGATTCGCCAGCCAAGGTTAATATCGTAGCAACGACAATATCCGGGTCAATTAAAGATTGGAAAAAACTGGATTCTATGGAATCGGAATTCAAGCGTTATATTGAAAGTTCAAAAGTATTTATTGAGGATTCGCATAAGGATGCATTTGAAACTACGCGAAATTTAGTAAAACAAGGAGCAAAGATTATTGTTTCGGCAGGAGGTGCAGGAACATTTAATAGCGTATTAGAGGGTTGTTGCTGCAGCCAGGCGCTGCCTGCGGATTTACGTTTAGCTTTTTTAAGAAAAGGGTCTGCGGATTTAATCGGGAAGGTTTTGAATATCCCTGACGAACTTGAACCGGCGGTAAAAATTATTTCCGAAGGCATAATCAAGGATAAAACCATTGAAAGTGATGTCTTAGAGGTTGAGGCACGAACAACGAGTGGTGAGATACGGAAATACCATATGATTGGGTTTGGAGGAGTAGGGGTATTCGGGGATATCCCATATTTTACTGAAAGCAGGTTTATAAAATATTATAAAGGGTTTCTGGGCTACTTATTCGGAGATAGAGGCCCGTTTTTGACTGGCGCTAACCTTGCTTTGTTTAAACGTTATCTGGATAAAATAAGAGGGAAAAATATAAAGTTTAGAATCGTTGCTGATGGCATTGATATTCCTTTTAAAAAATATATGAACATTATCATTATGAATGGCGACTTGGGTAAGCACTTTCCTATAGCCAGAGGAATTCCTTTAGGCAGCGGAGATTTTCAGGTAACTTTGATGGAAGATAAAGGCCCAATTAGCGCGTATAAACAAATGCTTCACGCCTGGAAAGGCGGTTTAGAATCTCATAAAGAAGAACTTGGTGTGTATGTATTTAGAACAAACAAACTTAAAATTATTCCCGATAGCAATTACGAATATTTTCTTAATTTGGACGGCCTGCTTAAAAAAACTGCCGGGCCGGTGGAGTATAGTGTATTTTCAAAGGTTAAATTGGTTACTGCTTAGTTTTCTTATTGGGAGGTGTATATGCAAAAAAATAAAGTTCCGGCATACGAAGAGCTTTCAAAGCCGCTGAAGATTTTTTCCTATAAATGGTTCAAATGGGGGTTGGTAAGGATTTTTCTAAATACCGTAGGCCGTTTAAGCAAAGGGATAAGAATAGGATTTAAGTATGGTTTTGATTCCGGAACTATGCTTGATTATGTTTATGAAAATAAGCCGCAGGGGTTGCTTTTTATCGGAAAGCTAATCGATAAAGGGTATTTGGACGGCCCTGGATGGTCAGGTATAAGGCAAAGGAAAATTCATCTCAAAGGAATTTTAAGAGAAGTTATAGAAAACAATCGTAAAATTAATAAAAGTACAGTAATTATGGATGTGGCAAGCGGGCCAGGCAGGTATCTTATTGAAATAATGCAGGAACACCAAAGATATAATCTGGAAATACTTTGCCGCGATATGGATGAGCAAGGTTTGAACCTGGGGCGTAAACTATGTAGTCAACTTGGCATAGAACATATAAAATATGAGAGAGCAAATGCTTTTAGCCCTGAAATTTTAAAGAGTGCCGTTCCCAAGCCCAATGTTATAGTTGTTTCCGGCCTGTATGAGCTATTCACTAATGATGAGATAATAAAAAAATCAATGACTAACATAGCAGCTGTTTTAAACAGCGGAGATTATTTTATTTTTACAAACCAGCCTTATCATCCGCAGCTTGAGCTTATTGCGCGAACCCTGCCTAATCGCCTAAAAGAATACTGGGTAATGAGATTAAGGCCTGATAACGAGGTAAAGTCATGGGCGATGGCTGCGGGGTTTAAACATCTAAAGACCTTGCTTGATAGTTATAGTATTTTTTCCGTGCATTTGTTCCAAAAACCATAATATAAGCAGCCTAAATTGACCTTATTGATAATCCTGCGTAATTACTGTCTAAATTCCAAAATCCAAAGTTAGCTTGACTGAGACTTGTAAAAAGCTATAATGGCTTTCACTTGTTAAGTAAGTGGGAAAAGGATACGCAGATGAGCACAGATAAAAATCACAGATAGGCGCAGATGATTTCATCTGTGATCATCTGTGATTTCCAATCTGCGATCATCTGTGTGTAAAAAATATGCTTAAATCTTACGGAATATGTGTCGGCGCAGCTAATCTTACTTTTGTTGAGCTCTGCCTTGTTAAAGACATACCCCACATTGTTAAAACCTTTCAGATATCTCATGAAGGCAACATCCTGGGCCGCTTAGAGCAAGAACTAAACAAGATAAAACAATCTGGTTATAAGCATATCGCAATTACCGGTAGAAAAATCAAAGATTCAATAGATTTGCCCTGGATTTCAGAGCCGGAGGCTGTGGAAGGAGCTTTTACCTTTATTAACAAAGAGAAAAATAAATTCGATGCTATCATCAGCATGGGTGCTGAAGTTTTTATCGCTTATCTCTTAAATAAACAAGGGCACATTTCTTCTGTGAGAACGCTTAGCAAATGCGCATCCGGCACAGGCGAATTCTTTATGCAGCAATTGCGCCGGATGAATATCTCGCTTCCTGACGCAATAAAGGTAACCAGTAAGGATAACATCTACAGGCTTTCCAGCAGGTGTTCGGTTTTTTGTAAGAGCGATTGCACGCATGCTTTAAACAAGGGGCAAGATATAAGAGATATTTTAGCCGGACTTTCCGAAATGATGGCAAGAAAAGTTTTAGAGCTTTTGGTTAATGTACCGAAAAATAATATTATGTTGACGGGTGCCGTTGCCCTAAATCCACACGTCGTAAATTTCTTAAAAGCCGATATAAAAAATGTTTATGTTCCTAAAGAAGCTCATTACTTCGAAGCTCTTGGTGCTGCTTCTTGGGCGCTAAAAAATAAGGCAATCAGCTGCGAAGCGGGTTTACTTAAAAATCGAGCCTCTCAATTAAAAATTAATACTCTGGCGCCTCTTTGTAAAGCTTCGCATTTGGTCGATTATAGGGCCGATTGGCAAAGGCAGGCTTATAGCGAAGGAGATGTTTGTATATTAGGTTTAGACGTCGGTTCAACCACCACCAAAGCAATAATGCTGCGGGAAAGAGACAATGCCGTACTGGATTCTATTTATCTAAGGACAAACGGCAATCCTATTGAAGCAGCAGTCAATTGTTATAAAGCATTAGCCGGTAATGTTGATAAAAAAATAAAAATTATAGGATTAGGCGTAACCGGTTCAGGAAGGCAGATAGTTGCTTTGCATGCTGCCTCTGATGCTATAGTCAATGAAATTATTGCGCACTCAAGAGCGGCGGTATATTTTGACCCTGAGGTTGATACTATTTTTGAAATCGGCGGGCAGGATGCAAAATATACCTATGTCACTAATGGTGTTTCTTCAGACTACGCGATGAATGAAGCTTGTTCTGCGGGGACAGGCTCTTTTCTTGAGGAGTCCTGCAAGGAAACCTTAGGCGTAGATTTAAAAGATATCGAGCATTACGCATTAAAAGGCAATAACCCTCCTAATTTTAACGACCAATGCGCGGCATTTATAAGCAGTGACATCAAAGCTGCCTGCCAGGACGGGCTTAAAAAAGAGGATATAATAGCAGGTTTAGTTTACTCTATATGCGTCAATTATAATAATAGAGTTAAAGGAAACAGAATTGTCGGCAATAAAATTTTCATGCAGGGTGGTGTTTGTTATAACAAGGCAGTTCCCTTAGCTATGGCATCTCTCCTTGAAAAAAATATTATTGTTCCCCCTGACCCGGGGTTAATGGGTGCGTTTGGAGTTGCTTTGGAAGTCAAAAATAAACTTAAAATGGGAATATTAAAAGAGAGGAATTTTGACCTTGCAGAGCTTATGAATAGAAAGGTTTCCCACAAAGGATTTTTTAAATGTAATGGCGCAATGAAGTGCGACAGAAAATGCGATATTGCGCGTATAGAAGTCCTCGGCAAAGTTCATTCCTTTGGCGGACTATGCAACAAATATTATAATTTATGTTATGACCTTAAATTTGACAGTGAGGCAACGAATCTGGTTAAAAAACGCCAGGAATATTTATTCGGCCAGGTAAAGGAGCAAAAACAAAAATCCGAAGATGATATGCCCGGAAAAACACTTATACGTAAACCGGTTAAGACTGTAGGAATTAATAAATCCTTTCTCACGCACATTTTATTTCCGTTATATTATAATTTTTTTACTTCTTTAGGCTGTAAGGTTATAATTCCTGATAAGATTTCTGATGAGGGTGTGCAGTTAAAGGGTGCATCCTTTTGTTATCCGGCAGAAATAGCGCATGGCTTGTTCCATGATTTATTAAAACAGTCTCCGGACTATATTTTCCTGCCGCAGATTTTAGAGTTGAAATCAAAAAATGCCAAACGTACAAGGAAAGAACAGCAATCTACATGCGTAATTTTACAGGGAGAATCGTATTATCTCCGCAGTTCTTTTAAAGACGTAGACAAAAACAAAATTTTAGCGCCCGTGCTTGATTTCTCTAAAGGGCTAAAAGCCGCGAGAACCCAATTTCTGAATATGGCAAAAAAAATGGGCGTGGGAAGAAAACTTGCAAGGAAAGCTTATAGGTTCGCCTGTGAGAAACAGCACGAATTTGTTAAAGAGACAAAACGCTTAGGCGCAAAGTGTTTGGATGAGCTTAAAAAGCATCCTGACAAAATAGCCGTGGTTTTATTGGGTAGAGCCTATAATGCATCTGCAACGGAAGCAAATATGGCCATACCTGATAAGTTCGCATCCCGCGGGATTACGGTTATACCTTTTGACTGCCTGCCTTACGAGAACGAATCCGATGACCGGCATATGTACTGGGCAACAGGGCAAATGCTGCTTAAGGCCGGCCGTTTTGTAAAAAAGCATCCGCAGCTTTTCGCTACCTTTATCACTAATTTCAGTTGCGGCCCGGATTCTTTTATCGTAGGAAACGTCAGGGATATTATGGGTAAAAAGCCGATGCTTATTTTAGAAATAGATAATCATACTGCCGATGCAGGAATTAATACGAGGATTGAAGCATTTTTGGATATAGTAAAAGGTGTCAGAAGTATGATCCACGGGCCCGAAGCGAAAAAAGAAAAATTCAAACCCGCGCGTTGTGTAAACTTCAGAAAAAGAATATGGATTAGTTCTTCCGGCCGGGAACGATTCAGGATAAAAGATCCAAAAGTAAAAGTGCTGATACCGGCAATGGGTGAGCTTGGCCCGCAGGCGCTCTCCTCAGTATTTCGGTCTATCGGCATAAATTCAGTATCGCTGCTGCCTTCTGACGATGTTTCCTTAAAATATGGCCGGGCGAATACGACATGTAAAGAATGCCTGCCGCTTATTTTAACCGCCGGAGGATTAATCAGGTATTTTAAAGAGCAGCCGCTTAACGGCGATGTTTATGTTTATTTTATGCCTGCAACCGGGGGCAACTGCAGGTTTGGCCAATATAGCGTGTTTTTAAAAAATTTAATCAGGAAACAAAGAATAAAAAATTTAGCAGTCTGGTCAATGGATACCCAAAACAGCTATACCGGTTTGGGGGTAAAGTTCAACAAGCTTGTTTTAAAAGGCGCGGTAATTTCCGATACAATGTATGATATAAAGAATACCCTTAAAGTGTTGGCTTGCGATAGAAACAAGGCAATGGCAGTATTTGACAATGAATGGAAAAAGATTTTGTATTGTTTATCGAACGGAGGCCTTCGCCTGGAAGAACAGTTAGGTAAAGCTGCGCGCGCGCTTAAAAGTATCCCCTTAAAGTATCCGCTGAAAGAGGCAAAAATAGTTGCTTTAATGGGTGAAATATATGTAAGGAGAGATGATTTTTGCTGTAATGCAATAATTGAAAGCTTAGCCCAGAAAGGCTTTGTCGTAAAAACCGCACCTGTACTGGAATGGCTGCATTATGTTGATTATCTGGTTAAAAGGAAAATAGTCGAATCCAATTTAAGCGTTGCCGGGATGATTGAATTCTTTTTAAAGCAGCGCCTGCAGCGAAAATACGAGAAAAATATAAAAGAGATATTAGCTGCTTCCGGATTGTATCAGAACGATTCAGTTGAAATGGAAGAAATCATGCGTTTCGGTAAGCACTTAATCAATGAACAGCTTACAGGCGAATCAATAGTCGTAGTCGGCGCTGCCTTAAAGGAAATTATGCATTCTGCCTGTGGGATAATCAATGTTGGCCCTTTTGCGTGTTTGCCTTCAAGAATAATTGAGGCGATCCTAAGCAGCAATATGAATTTAAAAACAAAAACTGAGATAGAGGGTAAGGTGCTTTTAGATTCAGAGGATAATCATGAACTTGCTTTTTTATCGATAGAAGTTGACGGTAATCCTTTCCCGCTTTTGATGGATGCAAAAATAGAGGCTTTTTGCCTGCAGGCGGAAAGGCTACATAAGAAAATTATAGCTGCGCCGATTGTTAATAGTTAAACCTAAAAAACTTAAGGCCGATAGTAACTTGACAATGCCTAATTAGCGTATAAAATAATAAAAAAGATGCGAATAAAGAATAATTATATATTTTATATCCTGGTTTTGTGTTTTATATTTGGATTTTCACAATATTCATTTGCGCAAACTGCGCAACCCGCAAAGCCTAAGGCGTACTCCGGGCATTATCAGCCGTATTATGAGCCAACGCCCGAAATAACCATATTTTATTCCGTAAAAAAACATTCTTTAACGCAGGATTACGAAGTTATCATAACAAACAGGGGAAAAGTCATTGTTTCAGAGAATAATTATTATGAAAAACCCAAAATACATAACGCAAAATTGTCCGATAGCGAGCTCAATACGTTGTGCAATTTCATCATAAAGACAGATATTTTTCAGTTCAAAAATGAGTACATAACGGATAAAGATTTTATTGATTTAGACGGTGAGAGGTTAAAAATAACAATCGGCAAACGGACAAAAGAAATAGTAATCAGTTCTACATCTGTCCCGCCCAAGATACGGGCGATAATAAATAAAATTGAAGAAATAAGACAGCGTACGGTGAAACCAAAAGAAGACATTTTGTAGGTTCAATTTATTAATAAAATTAAATCACGGTATTAAACGGAGGGTAAAATGGACAAAGTACTATTAGTTGAAGACGAGAAAGAAACTGCGGATGCCATAGCGAAATTTTTGACGCGCAAGGGGTTTGAAATTGATGTAGCCTATGATTTATCGAGCGCGCTTAGTAAAAATATTTCCGATTATCAAATCGTGCTTCTTGATATTTTGCTTAAGGGAGAGAAGAGCTTTCCGATGCTTAAGAAAATAAAGCAGGAGCAACCAAAGCTCCCTGTAATAATAGTAAGTGCGTATGACAATGATGAGAATATCATGGAAGCAAAAAAACTTGGCGCAGACGGTTTCATAGCAAAACCCGTAATGACTGAATACCTAGAAAACTTTCTCCTTTCTAAAATACATTCCCTGCGCAGGAAAGCATAGCAGTTTAATGCGCAATTTATTTTCTTTTCGTATTCTGTTTGCCTACACTTTTTTTATTCTTTTTGTTTCAGTTATCCCCCTTAAGGAAACTGGCGGTTTGGCGTTTCCTTTTCTTGATAAGATAATACACTTTTTAATCTATACATTACTTGCGTTTCTGGCGGTAAATACTTTTAGGGTAAACAATAAAAAAAATTGTTACCTAAAAGTATTTTTGTATTGCTTTTTTGTGGGGTCACTCATTGAGTGTATCCAATATTTTCTTCCCTTCAGAGGGTTCGAGGTGTTTGATATTTTCGCAAATTCGTTGGGTTCTGTACTGGGAATCCTTATAAGGATAACCTAAAGAAAGCTATGAGAGTAATTAAAAGGGATGAAAAGCTTGAGGAATTTAATTATCTTAAAATCCATAATGCTATATCAAAAGCAGCGAAAGAAGTCCTTAACGATAAAGAGGCTGATAATTTACTTAAAATAATTCTTCCAAGAGCGCTTGCCGCCATTAAAAAATACGAAAAACAAGCTATCCCCATAGAATATATCCAGGATATAGTTGAGGAAACCCTCATGAAAGCAGGCTATCCGCAAGTAGCAAAAGCCTACATACTTTATCGTAACTATCGCCAGGACTTACGGGTAGCCAAGGAAAAATTAGGCATAAAAGACGGGCTTAAATTATCGCTGAATGCCATAAGTGTTTTAAGCCAGCGTTATCTGCTTCGGGATGACCGCCGAAGGGTTATTGAAACACCGGTTGCAATGTTTAAAAGAGTCTCTGATTATGTCGCGAAAGCGGAGAGGAATTTTTCTTCAAAGAACGAAGGTTATTTCGCGCGAAAATTCTACGAGAAAATGTCGTCCCTTGAGTTTCTTCCTAATTCGCCAACCCTTATGAATGCAGGCACAAAACTGGGCCAGCTTTCAGCCTGCTTTGTGCTTCCGGTAAATGATTCTATGGAAGATGTTTTTAATTCTCTTAAGGCAATGGCGCTTATCCATCAAACCGGAGGCGGCACAGGTTTTAGTTTCTCGCGCATTCGCCCTAAAGGCGATTTAGTTTTATCAACCAAAGGGCAAGCTTCAGGCCCGGTTTCTTTTATGCAGATTTTTGATAAAGCAACCGATGTGGTTATGCAGGGTGGCAGACGGCGTGGCGCGAATATGGGAATTTTGAAAGTTAATCATCCGGATATCGTTGAATTTGTCGAAGCGAAGCTGAAAGAAGGAGTTTTGGAGAATTTTAATATTTCAGTAGGCATAACCGATGATTTTATAAAAACTTTACGAAGCAACGGTTACATAGAACTTATAAATCCAAGGACACGTCTCTCGGTAAAAAAAATAAAAGCAAAGACTCTTTTTTCTCTGATTAGTTTATGTGCTTATAAGTATGCTGACCCAGGATTGATATTTTTAGACAGAATAAATAAGACACACCCCTTAAGGGCATTAGGCGCAATTGAAGCAACAAATCCTTGCGGTGAGATACCGTTACTTCCCTATGAGAGTTGTAACCTGGCTTCTGTAAACCTTGCAAAATTTGTCAGAAATAAAAAAGTTAATTGGCAAGCTTTGGAAGAAGCCGTTAAGATTGGCGTGCGTTTTCTGGATAATGTTATTGAAATTAATAAATACCCTTTAAAACAAATAGAGGAAATTACTAAAGCAAACAGAAAAGTCGGGTTAGGCGTTATGGGATTTGCCGACATGCTTATAAAGTTGCGCATACCTTACAATTCAAAAGAGGCGGTTAGATTCGCAAGAGTTCTGATGCGTTTTATCCGTAAAAGTTCGCTTCGTGCCTCATACGAACTTGCCAAAGAGCGGGGAGTTTTTAAAAACTATAAATATTCAATTTACGCAAAGAAGAATTTACGTTTAAGAAATGCTACTGTAAACAGCATAGCGCCGACAGGCACAATAAGTATAATCGCTGGCTGCTCATCGGGGATTGAGCCGGTTTTTGCTCTAAGCTTTAGCCGGAATGTTTTAGAAGGTAACCGCCTGTTTGAGGTTAATCCTTTGCTTGAGGAAGTAATACGAGAGGAAGGCCTTTATTCAAGAAGTTTAATGGATGTATTAAAAGGGGAATCGACCCTGAAAAATATAAAAGGCATACCTTCCATAATCAAAAAAACTTTCGTTACAACATTTGACATAAATGCGATGGACCATTTAAAGATTCAGGCGGCATTTCAGGAATATACCGATAACGCAGTATCTAAAACAATAAATCTTTCCGAAAATGCAACATTGGAGGATGTAGAACAAATATATCTTGCAGCATATGATTTAAAATTAAAGGGAATTACCATTTACCGCTATGGTTCAAAAGCAGGCCAGGTGTTAAGAAAAGAAGACTACGAAAAAGAAATCGCGAATACTACCGGAAGTTGTTTTAGAAATATATGCATCGCTTAATTTAAGGTTACGAATGTTAGCGAGGTTACGCAAGTTACGAAGGTTACAATAAATTAAGTGTTTTAAGTGTAACTTTCGTAACTTAACCCTTCCACCGAAGGCGGAAGGGTTAACGTAACATCCGTAACCCTCGTAACTAATTAAGGTGTAAATTTAATGAATGAACCTTTCCGAATTATTTTTGAGGACGAGTATATTGCCGTTCTCGACAAGCAAGCAAAGATTTTGGTCCTGCCTTCGCCAAAAAAAGAAAAATACACACTTACCGCACTTTTACAGGAAAAATTGAAAATTCCTGTGTATCCTTGCCATCGCCTTGACCGTGAAACAACCGGTTTAATAATTTACGCGAAAAACAGGTTAACCCAGGAAAAAATTATGAATCAGTTTAGAGCCGGCACAATTAAAAAAAATTACCTTGCTTTTGTCAGGGGTAGATTAAAACAAAAGAAAGGTATGCTTTCTGGATACGTTATAGATAAAGAAGGAAAAAAATTCGGTGAAAAGCCAAAAAAAGCAAAAACTGCTTATCGCGTGTTGATTGAGCGTAGTGACTACAGTATGCTTGCGCTTGAGCCTTTTACGGGGCGCACTAACCAGCTGCGCATACAACTGGCCGATATCGGTAACCCAATACTGGGGGAAAGAAAATATGCTTTTGGCAGAGATTTCAGGATAAAATTCAAACGGCTTGCCTTGCACGCCTGCTTTTTAAGCTTCAATCACCCCGCAACCGGTAAAAGGCTTCAATTTGAGCTTGATTTGCCTCCTGATATGAAAACGTTTTTATCAAACGCTAATATACGCTAATCTAACGCGAATTCTCGCGAATAAATTCATTCGCGTAAATTCGCGTTTATACCTTAAATCTACAAAGGTATAAATTCGCGGTAATTCGCGTTGTAAAAATAATTGTAACTTTTTGCCCCCTTCACGCGTTAAATACTATGCAGGAAAACATGAGAAAAGATGAGGAAATTATGATGGAGTATAAGGCTGGTAGCGTTAGCGCGCTTGAAGAAATCTTTCAGAGATACAAAAAACCCATACTAAATTACGCTTTTAAGCTCTTATCTAGTTTTGCTGACGCCGAAGATGTAGTTGGCGAAGTTTTTTATATACTAACCTTACGTAAAGATAGCTATGAGCCGGTTGCCAAGTTTTCTACCTGGATTTATACAATTGCCCATAATGTTGCAATTGATAGGATTAGAAGAAGAAAAAGAATATTTTTCTTCTGGCAAAAAAAGGATAAAGATGGCACCTCTTACGCGGAACTGGATATACCTGATACGCGGTTTATGCCAGATAATGATGCAGAGGAGAACGATATTTCCTGTTACGTTAAAAAAGCCATTGATAAATTGCCTTTCCAGTTAAAAGAAGCAATTGTCTTACGGCAGTATCATAATCTAAGCTATGAAGAGATAGGCGCGGTTTTAAATTGTTCGTTAAGTAAAGTAAAAATCCTTATTTTTAGAGCAAAGGAGTGCCTGCGCAAAGAGCTTTTGCCTTATATGGAGGAAATCCGATGATATTCATCCATTCAAAAATAAAAAAATTAATTTCCGCTTATTTAGATAACGAAGTAAGCGAAAAAGAAAAGAATCTGGTAGAAGAACACCTTAAAAAATGTACTTTCTGCAGGAAGTACTATGAAGGCTTACAAAAACTTTCTTCTACTTTAGGTAAATATCAGGAAGAAGAATTATCGCCTGATTTAGAGCAACGGATAAAGAATAACTTTTTAGGGAAGAAATACAAGGGGGTGGCTAAAATGAAGAACAAAAAACTGATAGTCGGTATCAGTTCCGGGGCTTTGGCTATCCTTCTAATGTTTGTGTTTGTGGGCCATATGCAGACTTACCTAAGACGTTCGATGCAGGGCAGAGTTCACGATACAGCAATGGAACTTTCCGGAGCAAAAGAATATGACTCAACAAACGGGCGGGTTAGATTTGAGAACTATGTTGGTGGGTCTGGCAAGCAATATTCTTCGGGGTTAACTTCCTCTGTGCAATATCAAAATTCGTCTAAAAAAATTAAATCCGTGGATAAGGAAATATTGAGAGGGATGAATGGTTCATCTGCCGAATGGGAAAGTGGCGGGCATACTAGGGCTGATTATAACAAGCCGCTTTCTGTTACAGCTATTGAAAGTTCGGCGCAAGAAGGGCCTATTGTGATAGTTGAGCCGTATCTTCCAGCTACAGGCAAGGAAGATAAATTAATCCGTAACGCAGACGCAACCTTAGAAGTAGAAAATATCCAGAAAGTCTATGATGAGATAGTAAAAATCGGAAAGGGGAAAAATGGTTATCTTGCCGCAGCTAATTTTAATGAATCAGCAAACGGCAGGGTTAGCGCGCAGATTATATTACGCGTGCCAAAAGAAAAATTCGAAGAAACCATTGATGAGGTGAGGAAGCTTGGACAGGTAAAAAGATTTGACATTAAAAGCATTGATGTGTCGCAGGATTACAACGCTCTTGTGTCAGAACTTAACACCATAAAGACGGTTTACGACAAAATCGCGGAGAAACTTAAGGAAAAGAAAACAGATATTCAAGCGGCAATCAGGCTTGAATCTGAACTTACGCCAATTGCAAAACGCATAGCGGCTATAAGAAATAAGATTTCCGAATATGACAATCTTATTTCTGTATCCACAATTACAATTAACCTTTACGAGGTTTCCTGGAAGTTAATGATTCAGGAAAGCGTCAAGGAAACAAAACAGCGCTTTGTTGCGTTTGTTTCAAGCCTGCTTAAGAATTCAATAACTTTGCTTCCGCTATTGGTAATAATTTGCGTGGTCGTTATAGTTTGCGTTGTGTTAACAAAAAAATTGGTCCGCGCAATTAAAAACATTTTTACCAAAAAAACTTCGTAAATATTCCTGCATGATAAGCGTTCCTGCCTGCAGGGAAGGCCGAAAGGCCTTCCCTGCGTTTTTAAAACCAAATATATTTTTAATCGGGGTTTACAATAGCAAGGTTTTTGATATAATTTTTTAATACGAATTACCACGAATTCATTCGCGGTAATTCGTCCCCTTAATTCGTGGATATTCGTGTATAAAATATGAGACAAAAATGGGCTTCTAAAATCGGTATCATTCTTGCGGTTGCCGGTTCTGCTATTGGCCTGGGAAACTTTTTAAGGTTTCCTTCTCAAGCGGCAGCTAACGGCGGTGGAGCGTTTATGATACCTTATTTTATTTCTTTTCTTCTTTTAGGCATACCGCTTATGTGGATTGAATGGGCAATAGGCAGATACGGTGGGTTTTTCGGCCATGGCACCGCACCCTTGATTTTTAACCGGCTTTGGCAGCATCGTGCTTCAAAATATTTCGGCGCGATAGGGGTATTCGGGCCGCTTGCAATATTTATCTATTATATTTATATCGAAAGCTGGCTTTTAGGTTACGCTTTTTATTCTCTTAAAGGAACGTTTATGCAGTTTTCAGCCCAAACAGACGCGGTTGATTTTTTACATAAATATCAGGGGGTAACCACAAAAAATTTTTTTCTTATAACCTATCTTTTTTTTGTTCTTACTTTTATCGTCAATTTTACTATTATATATAAAGGAATAAAAGGCGGGATTGAAAGGTTGTGCAAGCTGGCCTTGCCGCTTCTTCTTATTTTCGCGGTTATTATTGTAATAAGAGTAACTACGCTGGGAGCTCCTATAAAGGGACATCCAGACTGGAACATATTAAATGGGTTTGGTTTCTTGTGGAACCCTGATTTTAGCGCTCTTTTAAATGCTAAAGTATGGCTTGCGGCCGCCGGCCAGATTCTTTTTACTTTAAGTGTGGGGATAGGCGTTATCATAACCTATGCCAGTTATCTTTCAAAAGGCGACGATATAGTTTTGTCCGGGCTTACAGCATCTTCTTTAAATGAATTTGCCGAAGTTATTCTGGGCGGCTCAATTATAATACCTTTGGCTTTTGTTTTTTTCGGTGGTAGTGGAGCGCAGGAAATAGCTCGTAGCGGAAGTTTCAATATAGGTTTTGTTTCTATGCCGTTAATTTTTTCAAAAATAAATTATGGAATGGTTTTTTCTTTTTTGTGGTTTTTTCTTTTATTCCTGGCCGGGCTCACCTCAAGCATATCGCTTTTAGAGCCGGCAGTTGCATTTTTGTGTGATGACTTGGGCATCTCTCGCAAAAAAGCTGTTTCGATTTTGGGAGTGGCCAGTTTTTTAATCTGCCAGTTTCCTATATTTTTCCTCGCCAGGGGCGTTGTAGATGAAATTGATTTTTGGGCTGGCTCTTTTTTTCTTGTGGTCTTTGCATTTATTGAGTGTATATTATTTGTGTGGATTTTTGGAATAGACAAAGCCTGGGATGAAATTCATCATGGGGCCGAGCTTAATATCCCGCGTTTTTATAAATTTATTATAAAATACATTACACCATTATTTTTGATTTTTATACTTGGATTTTGGTTCTTTCAGCAGGCAGTACCGACCTTTTTACTTAAAGGGGTAGCAAAAGAAAATATCCCTTATGTTTTAGCCACTCGTGCAGGATTGTTAATTCTTTTTGTAATCATCGCAATGCTGGTGCGTAAAGCGCATAAAAAATCAATGAGGCAGTCCCGACAAAGACGGGACGTAGCCAAATTTGACCCCCGCGCCAACTTTTAGCGGGGATTAATTCGCACTATTATTTTTCCTACGCGACTACCTACGGCAGGCAGTTTGGAAAAATAATGTGTTCATTAAAAGAATGACTATAGCTGGCTGGATTTTTTTAATAATTTCCTGGGTGAGCATATTGATGCTCGTGATTTTTTGCATTTACGGGGTCTTCAAAGAACCGTATAAGGATCTATAAATGTTTAAAAGAAAGCGTATTATATTGGCTTTTTTTTCAATTGTTTTCTTGGCATCTTTTTGCCTTTATTTTATATACACCGAAACTGTTTCTTGCGCTCAAAATTATAAATCTTTCGCAGCGCTTGAAGATAAAGTAGCCACAATCGCAAAAGGGTTTAGCGGAGAGTATTCTTATATAATCAAGGATATAGAAAAGCCTTACTGTGAAATATCCCGCAATGAAAATAAAATGTTTCCCGCGGCAAGCGTCATAAAACTGCCCATAGCTGCGGTAGCTTTTAATGCAGCCAAAGAAGGAAAGGTTTCGCTTTCTCAGAAATTTACAATCACTGCGAAAGATATCACCGGAGGCTCGGGAATAATAAAAACAATGCAGCCGCCCGTGGTCTTAACCTTTCAGGAAATTATCGAAACAATGATTGTAAATAGCGATAATACTGCAACCAACAAGATTATTGATATTTTAGGCTATAAATATCTAAACAGAGGATTTAGGGAACTAGGCTTGAGGCGAACGGTTATCAAGCGCAAAATGATGGATTTTTCGAATAGGAAACATGGAGTTGAAAATTATACCAGCGTGTCAGACATAGTTTTTCTTTTAGAGAAAATCTATAAAGGAAAACTTATCGATAAAGAATCTTCACAAATGATACTGTCGTTTCTGGGCAAGCAAAAGATTAATGACCGTATCCCGCGGTATCTGCCTAAAAATGTAAAAGTTGCTCATAAAACCGGCCTTGAGAGGGGTGTGGTGCATGATGCCGGAATTATTTTTTCTTCAAGGGGCGATTGCGTAGTTTGTGTTTTTACTAAAAAAGTGAAGGACTACAGTAAGGCAAAGAAATTCATCGCCCGCCTTTCCTTGGCAACGTATAATAATTTACGTGAACAATGATGTCGGATGGCAGATATCTTATACCATAAAAAAATATGTTTGTTTTAAGTAATTTTTTAATGTCCGTGGCGAATGTTTTAAATCTAATTCTGACTGTTTTATATTGGCTTATACTTATAAGGGCGTTAGTAAGTTGGGTAAGCCCGGATCCTTATAACGCGATAGTTCAATTTTTATATAAGACTACGGAACCATTGCTTTACCCTATAAGAAAGTTTCTTCCGTTTAGCCTTAAGTTTGGCCTGGATATTTCACCTCTGATAGCATTTTTGATAATATTTTTCCTCAGGCAATTCCTGGTAGCTACGTTAGTTGATTGGGCAATTAGAGTTAAATAGTTTAAAACCCCAGGCCAGTATTTTCTATCCCCGGCATATTTAGCCTGCCAAATCCAAGCTTGCTTTTATTCCTATTGTAGGTAGAATATTTGATAATAGAAGTGGATTACTGAGGATTTAGTTAAGTTAATTAGCATTTATCTATGTAAGTTTGCGTGTATATTGACTTACAATAAAGAGGTATAATATGAAAGAGATTGTCAATGAAATCCTGAAAGAGGAAGAGGCAGCACGAAAAATAATTGAAAAAACAAAACTTGAGGCTGAAGGTATTATCACGGCTGCAAAAAATGAAGCTAAAAATTATATTGAAAAAGCGCAAGCAGACCTTAAGCAGCTTTTAGCTCAAAAGCAAGAAGCCGCAGAAAAACTTTTTTATGCAGAAAAGGAAAAGATTCTAAAAGAGACAGAACAAGAGTGCATCCGCTTACGAAAATCGAAAGAAAAAGATATTTCCGCCATTGCAAAAGCTTATTTTTCGCAGTTGATAAGTAAACCCCGTTAGAGAATTTTGTCTTTTAACGGGTGATTGCCTTGGCGGTGACATCAAGACACCGCTAGTTTATGGATGCTTGATACCGATTCTGTCGGTATTTTTCTCTAACGGGGTAAAAAAGAATAAAATGTTAGACCTTACCAAGTATTCCTTCGCAAACGCTAAGATTCGTGCAATGCTCTCCTACCTCATAGACGCGGATTATTTCAAGCGGCTAGTTGAAGCACAAGATTTTTACGAATTACTTGATTTTTTAAAGAAAACTTCCTATAAGGATATTGCCGAAAAGATTAACAGGGAAGAAGTAAATCTTGAACGTTTAGAGAAAGAATTAGTATTGAATGATTTGCATATATATAAAAAAGTCTACGGAATGCTTCCCACAAATACAGAAAAGAACTTCGTTGCTCTTTTAACTCAGCGTTTCGAAATAGATGAACTTAAGACAGTGCTTAGAATATGGCATAAGAAAATGGAAGTTGAGTTAAGTGATTACATTCTAGGAGAGAAAGTAATTTTTGATATTGATTTCAAAAAGATTCTTTCCTGCCAGAATATAGAAGAGATAATACTCATACTTGATGAAACTTCTTACAAGAAGCCGCTCCTTACGGCAAAAGACAGATTTAAGGAGAGAAACTCCACATTTTACCTTGAAAGCGCCCTGGATATAGATTATTACCAAAGGCTTATTCTATATTGCGAGAAATTATCTTCGTACGATAAAAAGATTTCGCGCAAAATATTAGGCATAGAAATTGATATCGAAAATATAAACTCATTAATACGCTTAAGAAAATACTATTCGTTAAGTATGTCTGCGATGATGGATGTTGTTATTCCGGGCGGAGAAAAAATCGATAAAGACAGCGTAAGAAACTTTTATACAACCGACGGCCTTTCAAAAATAGTAGAAGGCGTTGCCCTTGGCCCGTATGCTAAAGTAAAAGAATTGGTTGAAGCAAATATATATTTTATCGAAAATTTCCTTTACGAAATTCTTTTAAGAGAGATAAGGCGTGTATTGGCGGGTTTTCCTTTTACGATCGGAACCATTATCGGATATTTAATATTAAAGCGCAGGGAAACTAAAAATCTTATTTCGTTAATCTACGCTAAAAGTTTGGGCGAAAAAAACGAAGATATATCGCATTTGATTGGAATTTAAAACTAATGATTAATGTAATAACCAATAACCAAGATACAATAACCAAACAAATCCCAATAACCAATAATCAATAACCAAATAATTCTTTTCTAAACCGTTTGGTTATTGGAAATTGGAGCTTGGTTATTTATAAATTTTAAAGGACGAAAACATGTTTACTTCTTCTTCAATGGACATATTGAGCATGATTGTCTTTAAGGACAAGATAGAAGAGGTTTTTTCCCGTCTTGTTAAGCTTGGTATTTTTCAACCCGTTGACATTCGAAAGATAGAAGAAGAAGTAAGCAGTCTTACTTCCCTTGAGATAGAAAAAGAAAGTACTGAATTGCAGGCGCTTGAAATCTCTTTTAGGGAAATTTCACGCAAGCTCAATCTTTCGATTGTGCCTTCCCGGGACATAGAATCTTTTTCCATTGAAAGCATAAAAGGAGTTTTTAAGTCACTCGACGAAAAACTTTCGGTAAGCTTATCGGAAAGGCAGGATTTGGTAGAGGAACTTAAAACTACTGAATCGATGTTTGCCCAAATCCGGGATTATTTTGTTTTTCCGCTGAAACGTGGAACTTTCTATTCTTTTCTTCAGGTTAATCTCGGCAAGGTAGATGAGAAAAACATACCGGTGCTTGAGCGAAGCCTTCGTGAAATTCCGCATCTCTTCTATCCGATTAGAAAACAGGATACTTTCATAGTTACGCTAATCATAGGTTTACGAAGGGATAGGGTTGTTATTGAAAAAATTCTAAAAGATGTTGCGTGGCAAGAAATAGATTTTCCTGAGAATGCCCGGGGGTTATCCGGTGATGTTGAAACCAAATTAAAAGATAAAATAGAAGGGTGCAAGAAACGTATAGCCGAGATAGATCAGCATATAAAAAAACAGGCGCAGGAAAGCCAGGGAATCTTAAGTAAAATACGTGCGTTTATCGTTTTGAAAAAATCTTTAATCGAGGCAAAAAAATATTCTTACGCGACAGACAAAACCGTTATACTTTCAGGTTGGGTATTGCATAAGGATAGGGATAAAGTAACTAATGAAATAAAAAATATAGCCGGTGTTTCGTATATTGAGAAAAAAAGAGCAGAAGATTTAAATATTGCAAAAGAGGATATCCCGGTGCGTCTCGAGCATAACGCGATATTTAAGCCTTTTGAACTTCTTATAAATTCATACGGCATTCCTCGTTACGGAACAATTGACCCTACCATATTTGTTGCGATCAGCTTTTTAGTCATGTTTGGTGCAATGTTCGGAGATTTAGGCCAGGGGTTGTCGCTTGCATTTGTCGGCTTGCTCATAAAAAGAGCCAAAAATATAAAAATAAAGCAGGCCTCAACGCTTCTTGTTTACTGCGGTATAAGTTCGGCTATTTTCGGCGCTCTTTACGGAAGTGTTTTCGGATATGAAGAGATAATTCCCGCTATCTGGATAAGGCCGATGGAAAATATTTTAGAGATTTTTAAAATAAGTGTAATGTTTGGCATAATAATTATTACTCTGGGTATATTGGTTAATGTAATAAATGCGCTGCGGGATAAAGATTATATAAAGGCCCTGTTCGATAAATCCGGATTAATTACCGGAATAATTTACTGGCTTGCTATCGCGCTGACAAGTAAATTGTTTGTTGCCGAGAAGAATATTCCCTCGATTTATCTGATTTTGATTTTCGCAGGGCTTGCCCTTATATTTCTAAAACCGGTCATAGAAACTACTTTTAAGAAGAAAAAAGAAAAAGAAAGCTTATTCGTTTCTTTTATGGAAAGCCTTGTGGATATTTTGGAAATAATAATGGGCTATCTTGCTAATACTGTTTCTTTTATACGTATTGCGGCGTTTTCTCTTGCCCACGCAGGCCTGTTTCTTGCGATTTTTGAGCTTTCTCGCCTGCTAAAAGATGTGGGAGGAGTACCTTTGTCAGCCCTGGTAATAATTTTAGGAAATATTCTTATAGTTTTACTGGAAGGCCTCGTTGTAAGCATACAGTCGCTTCGTTTAAATTATTATGAATTTTTTTCCAAGTTCTTTGTAACCGGCAAGCACGCTTATAAACCATTGACAATGAGTGAGCATTGAGTTAAACTTAACGGTTTTGAATGAGGCCAACATTTTTTCGGCGCCCTGTCACCTTTTTGCCTGCCGATTAGGCAGGCAGGGGGCGAGGCTTGGAAAAATAATGTGCCCACCAAGGCAGGAAAGATGATTTACCCCTGGCACCTATTAGCTACGGGGTTAAATCGCCACGCCTTTGGCGGGACGATTTAAGGAGGTGTTTGATGAAAGTTAAAAAGATAATCTTATGGATTTTTGTTCTGGTAATTGCAAATTTTTCTTTAAATGCTTTTAGTTTTGTTTTTGCAGCTGCTGAAGCGTCCAGTGTTAATCCGGGTGTCGCGCAATGGGGTTTTCTGGCTGCGGCAATTGCAACAGGTTTAAGCGCTATTGCAGCAGGAATAGCTGTGGCTTATGTTGGAGCAGCTGCAGTTGGCGCAATGAGCGAGAAACCGGAAATAGCGGGCCGCGCTCTTATTTATGTCGGCCTTGCAGAAGGTATTGCGATTTACGGCTTGATTATAGCGATTATGATTTTAGGCAAGATATAAACGCGAATGTACGCTAATCTAACGCGAATGGTCGCGAATAGATTTATTAGCGTGAATTAGCGTTTATACCTTAATCATCTATGAAGGTATGAATTTGCGATAATTCGCGTAAACAAAATGACATTTTTCTGTATTGCAGATAAAGAAAGCAGCCTGGGTTTTAAATTCTCAGGAATAGAGACCAGGGAAATTTCAACTAAATCCGAAGCCTTAGAGGCTTTTAATGTTGCATTAGCCCTAGAGAACGTCGGAATTATAATTATAACCGAAAAAGCTGCTTCTTTTATAAGAGACAAGGTCAATCAGTTTCTTTATCGTGAAGAGCTTCCGCTCATACTAGAAGTTCCTTCTAGGGGCCCTGTGAAAAAGCGAAAGAGCGTTTCTGAATCTTTAAAGGAAATGATAGGCATAAGCGTATAAAATATCCTATGAGAGTAAAAGAAGAAAATTATCTGAAGGAAAACATAGAAAATGCCGGGGAGATCCGCAAGAAAATCCACGAAGAAACCGAGTATGAAACAAAAGAAATACTCGCCCGCGCAAAAACTTTGGCTAAAAACTTGCTAAATGATACAAAGCTTGCCGCAGAAAAGAATAAAGCAGACGGCCTCCTTGAATTAGAAAAGAAAATAAGCACAATTAAGGAAAGAATTTTCTCCGCGCTTAATCTTGAAAAAAAGCGAATAATCATAGGGGAGAAAAGTAAATTCATAGAGGAAGTGTTTCTTGAGGTAAACATTCAGGCAAAAGCTTTTCGAGGCCAACAGGAGTATATTCCGTTCTTAAAGAAAATAATTTTAGAAGCAATCGAGATTATAGCAACCGGAAATTTGGAGATTCTTTATTCCCCCTTGGATGAAAAAATAATTAATGATAGTTTTATCGCGGAAGTCAAAAATTTGTGTCAAAGTAGGACGAACCAGGAAATTTCGCTGAAATTTACGAAAAGTGATTTTAATGATATAGGGTTTATCATACAATCTCTTGATGGCAGGTTGATTTATGATGCGAGATTTGCTTCGCGGATGAAATTGGCACAGGATGATGTTTATATGGACTTATTGAGGAAATTATAGATGTCAGATACCGGAAAACTATATTTAACGCGAACACACGCGAATCTAACGCTAATATTCGCGAATGGAAAAAATGAGACAAAAAATTATTCGCGGCCATTCGCGTTTGATTTGCGAGAATTAGCGTTTAAAAAAGGTTAAAATCGATATGGCAAATATTGCAGGCCGTGTATTTAGGGTTGTGGGCCCGGTTGTAGAAATCGAAGAGGTTACCACGCTTCGCATGCTGGATATGGTTGAGGTGGGCGATGAGCATCTGATTGGAGAAGTCGTGCGCCTTAAGGAAGATAAGGCGTATGTGCAAGTCTACGAAGACACAACTTCAATCAAAGCAGGGGACCCTGTTTACAGCGATGGTTTCCCTTTATCTGTAGAATTGGGGCCGGGACTTATTGGAAAGATTTACGATGGAATACAAAGGCCGCTTGAAGCAATAAAGGAAAAAGAAGGTATTTTTATAAAACGGGGAGTTCATGTGTCAGCCTTGGATAGAAATAGAAAGTGGCATTTTTTACCTGTAAAAAAAGAAAACACGGATATAAAACGGGGAGAATTCCTGGGAGAAGTTACGGAAACCGCTTTAATAAAGCATAAAATAATGGCGCATCCAACAGTAGAAGGTAAATTAAAATGGATTGCTAAAGAAGGGCAATATCTACTTTCGGAAAAAATTGCTATAGTAGAAAAAGATGGGCAAGATATAGACGTGTTTATGCGGAGCCGCTGGCCGGTCAGAAAACCCCGGCCATATCTGGAACGCGAAACCGTAAGTGAGCCTTTAATTACTGGACAACGCGTAATAGACACGCTTTTCCCTGTTGCCAAAGGCGGCTGCGTTGCGATTCCCGGAGGATTTGGAACGGGCAAAACTGTCGTGCAGCATCAGCTGGCTAAATGGAGCAATGCTGATATTGTTGTGTTCGTTGGTTGTGGTGAGCGCGGTAATGAAATGACCGATGTCTTATTAAATTTTCCAAAGTTAATTGACCCGCGCACAGGCAGGGCTCTTTCTGAGCGAACAATTTTCATAGCAAACACTTCAAACATGCCTGTTGCGGCGCGCGAGGCAAGCATTTACACCGGAATTACGCTCGCGGAATATTACAGGGATATGGGTTATAATGTCGCTTTAATGGCGGATTCAACTTCCCGCTGGGCAGAGGCGCTTCGTGAGCTTTCCGGCCGCTTAGAAGAAATGCCTCTGGAAGAAGGGTTTCCGGCATACTTACCTTCAAGGCTTGCTGAATTTTATGAACGTGCCGGTAAAGTAAAAACTTTAAACAAAGACGACGGTTCAATTACAATTATTGCTTCCATATCACCGCAGGGAGGAGATTTCTCCGAACCGGTTACATCACACACGAAAAGATTTATAAGATGCTTCTGGGCTCTTGACAGGGATTTGGCTAACGCCAGGCATTATCCATCAATCAGCTGGATAGACAGTTATTCCGAATATCTTGATGACGTGAAAGAGTGGTGGCATAAAAATATTGACGAAAACTGGCTTAAGTTTCGTTATGAAATTATGGAGCTTTTGCAAAGAGAGCAAAGGCTGCTTCAGGTTGTAAAGCTGGTAGGGCCTGATGTTTTGCCTCAGACCCAGCGGCTTATACTTGAAATCTGCAGTATATTTAAGAATACATTTCTTCAGCAAAGCGCATTCGATAGTGTAGATACTTATTCCTCAGCCCGTAAACAATTTCTAATGTTAAAAATAATCCTTCTGTTTTTCCATAAAAGCGAAGAACTGGTTAAAAAAGGAATAAACGTAAATGAAATAAGAGAGACTACAATCTACAAGGAAATTATGCGCATGAAACTTACCTATACTGAAAGTGACCTTGAAAAATTAGCCAAATTACCTGAAAAAATAGATGAAGCTTTGGCAGAGCTGAGTATTTAAATATAGTATTAATTTAGTAGTTTGGGAATATAAATATGTTCACGGAAACAATCCGTCTGAATCCGTCTATGATGTTACTCAGTTAGCTAAACATTTACTAAATATGAAAGAATATAATTTAAGAGAATATCTTGGTTTAGATGAAATAGTCGGGCCGGTTTTTGTCATTCGCAATATTCATAATGTCGGTTACAACGAACTGGTTGATATAGTAGATAAGGATGGCAAAACACGGTTAGGCATAATCATAGAAGCAGGCAAAGGTTATGCTTATGTGGAAGTTTTAGGCGGAACCAGCGGACTTGCTTTAAAATCAAGCAAGGTAAGATTCAAAGAAAAACCGCTGATGGTCGGAGTTTCGGAGGACGTTTTAGGAAGAGTATTCGACGGGCTCGGCAATCCGCTGGATGGAATGTCTAAGCCGCTTTATGAGGATTACGTTAATGTTAATGGTTTTGCAATAAATCCGACTGCGCGCGATTATCCTAAAAACATAATTGAAACAGGCATCTCATCCATAGATGTAATGAATACACTTATAAGAGGGCAGAAACTTCCGATATTTTCCGGAAGCGGATTGCCTCATGATTTGATTGCCACTCAGATTGCACGCCAGGCGCACGTAAAGAAAGAAAGTTTTTGCGTTATCTTTGTAGCCATGGGTGTTAAGTATGATACTGCAAAGTTTTTTATAAAAAGCTTCGAAGACTCAGGAGTCCTTGAGCGGGTAACTATGTTTTTAAGTCTTGCAGACAGCCCGTCAATTGAAAGGCTGCTTACGCCAAAACTTGCATTAAGCTCGGCCGAATTTTTGGCGTTTAAGAAAAATATGCATGTTTTAGTAATAATGACTGATATGTCAAACTACTGCGAAGCGCTGCGTGAACTTTCAACCATAAGAGGAGAAATACCAGCCAGGAAGGGCTATCCCGGCTATCTCTATAGCGACCTGGCAAGTTTGTACGAACGCGCTGGAATGATTAAAGGCATAAATGGTTCGATAACGCAGTTGCCAATACTTACTATGCCTAATGATGATATCACGCATCCTATACCCGATTTAACCGGTTACATTACCGAGGGGCAAATTGTTCTGGAAAGGGAAATGTATGCAAGAGGAATATACCCTCCGATAGCAGGGCTGCCTTCGCTGTCACGTCTTATGAAAGATAATATCGGTGAAGGCCTGACCAGGGAAGACCATTCAGCGCTTGCTTCGCAGCTATTTGCTTGTTATGCCAAAGTAAAAGATATCCGCGCGCTTGCTTCGATTATAGGGGAAGAAGAGCTTTCGCCTCTTGACAATCTTTATCTTAAATTCGGTGACGATTTCGAAAAGAAATTCCTAACTCAAAGTTATTATGAGAACCGTTCGCTCGAACAAGGCCTTGATCTTGGGTGGCAGGTGCTTTCGATTTTACCTGCTGATGAGTTGGTCAGAATACGCGAAGAATTGATAAAGAAATACTATAAAAAACTGTAAAAAGATTAAATTGATGCTGGATACTTGATGCTTGATGTTCATGCCGGAATAAACCGACGAGTATCTAGAATCTGGCATCAAGTATCAAATAGCGATTTAATTAAAATCATGAGAGCAAACATAGCAGCGACAAAAACAAATCTTTTACGGGTAAAGAAAACCCTTGCGCTTACAGAGGAAGGGTACGAACTGCTTGATGAAAAAAGAAGGCTTCTCATAACTGAATTAACCTCTATAATACATGTTGTAGACAGGTTTCAGCGCGAGCTGGATGAGGTTTTGGCTAAGGCTTATGTTTTAGTCGATAAGGCAACTATGGTTATGGGAAGGCAAAAACTTGAGGCGCTTAGCATGGCTATAGACATAAAAAGCTCAGTTACTATTTTCAACCGAAGGATTATGGGCGTGAATATTCCGGCAATAGACCTAAAAATTGTCGAAAATGAACCGTATTATAGCCCGGTAGGCGTAAGCTTCTATGCCGATGAAGTAGTTGTAAGGTTCAAGGAGGTTCTCAGATTAATTTCCCAGCTCGCCGAGAAAAAAATCGCATTACTACGCATTGCAAAGGAAGTACAAAAGATTATAAGAAAAGTAAATGCTCTTGAAAAAATCCATCTACCGTTCTACAGGCAAACCCTTAAATATATAAACGATAGCCTTGAAGAAGAAGCTCGGGAATCATTCTCGATGCTTAAGCTTATCAAGGAAAGGCTGGGTAGGTAATGGCGAAAATATTAAATATCGCGGTTTCTCTTTCCGGAAGTGCGGCGTCATTGATTACGGCAAAATACGCAATTTATCTTTCAAGGCAATTAAATGCCAAACTTTACGCCATATATGTAGTAGATGCCAGGAGCTTGCATGAGCTGCTTAAGACAAGAATATTCGTAGAGATCGAGGCTGTTGAGTATGAGCGTGATTTAAAAGACCAGGGTGTAAATGTTATTGAGAGGGTAAGGAAAATGGCTGAAATAAAAAAGGTTGAATACGAGGGCTTGCTTCTTAATGGTGTGGTGCACGAGGAAGTAGTAAATAAGGTTAGAGAGCTTTCGGCCGGTTTGCTGGTTATAGGAGAGCTGAAAGAAATCGTTTCGCGCCGGGAAATATTTTACGATGAAGGAGAGAGGATTTTTAGGGAGTCGCCTTGCCCGGTTGTAGTTGTTAAGAATCCCGAAGAGGTTGAAAGGCTGTATAAAGAGGTAGAACAATAAGTAATACACGAATTTCCACGTCCCGCCCCTTAGTGTTTTTATAAAGCGGGATCCCGCCAAAGGCGGGAAATTAAAAACGAATTACCGCGAATTTTTTATTCACGATATATAATTTTCATCCGTGGTCATTTGTATATAATTCGTGGATATTAGTGTCAACAGGAGGTCGTACACAATGAAGATATCGGATTACCTAAAAAAAGAATTTTGCATAATGGATTTAAAAGCAACCACCAAGGAGCAGGCTATACGAGAGGTTGCCAGCTGCCTTACCGTTAATGGTAAGATAAAAGATAAAGAAAAGTTTATAAATGATATCCTCGAGCGCGAAAGCCTGGGTTCAACCGGAATAGGCCATAAAGTTGCAATACCACATTCGCGCACCGAAGTAGTAAATGGTTTTGCCATAGGTTTCGGCCGCTCCAAGGAGGGGATTGATTTTAAGGCGCTGGATGGAGATAAAGTTAATCTCATTTTTCTTATGGGCGCAAATCCCAGCGAGCTTAATTTGTATTTAAGGCTGCTTGCTGAGCTTTCCAGGCTGCTTATGGAAAATTCTTTCCGCAGGGAGTTGCTTTCCGTAAATACCGGCGAGGAAGTTGTGGATATAATAAAAAAATATGAAGCAAGCGGGTTAGTGCGATGATGAAAACTCAAAGCGGAGAAGTTCTTTCCATGGTTATGGCAGGTGGCCGCGGCGAGCGGTTATATCCTTTAACGCTTGAACGCACGAAGCCATCGGTTCCTTTCGGCGGAAAATATAGGATAATAGATTTTGCCTTAAGCAACCTTATAAACTCCGGTATTTATTCTATATACGTATTAGTGCAATATAAATCCCAATCGTTGATTGAGCATATAAGGACTACCTGGAGTAAGGGGGGCGTGCTTACCAAGCATTTTGTAACTGTGGTTCCGCCTCAAATGAGGAAAAAACAGGAATGGTACAAAGGCACAGCTGACTCTATATATCAGAACATAAATTTAGTTTATGATTTCAAGCCAAGATTTGTTGCTATATTTGCCGGAGACCATATCTACCGGATGAATATAAGCGAAATGATTGATTATCATTTACGTAAAAAAGCTCATCTTACAATTTCGGTTATGCCGATGGAGTCGAAATATTCCAGTCAGTTCGGCATAGTCGGTGTGAATGATGAAAATAGAGTCAAAAGTTTTGAAGAAAAACCGGTGATTTCAAGCAAAAAAACGATTTTCGCGTCAATGGGCAATTACATTTTTGATACGGATTTTCTTATAGATGTTCTTGAGGAAGATGCTAAGCGAGACACCAGCCGCGATTTCGGAAAAGATATAATACCCTACCTTGCCAAGCGCAACGCAAAAGTTTACGCCTATGATTTTTCGAAAAATAGAATACCTGGCCTGAATAAATATGAAAGCCCTTTTTACTGGAAAGACGTAGGAACTATTGCCAGCTATTGGCAGGCGAATATGGATTTATTAGGTACATCTCCGAGCCTTGACCTGGATAACCAGAGCTGGCCTATTTATGCTTCTAACTTGGACAGCCCCCCGGCAAGAATTATAGAATCAGAGATAGAAAATTCCCTGGTTTGTGAAGGTTCTAGGATATCAGGGGCAAAAATAAAAAATTCAATTATCGGGCGCGCAGTTAAAGTTGAACAGGGCTGCATAATAGAAGATTCGATAGTAATGGATTTTACCTACATACATAAAGGTTCTCATTTGAAAAAGGTTATAACCGACCGTTTTAATATTATTCCTCGCGACAGCCGCATAGGCCATAACAGAAAAGAAGACAGCAAGAATTACTATCTGGATTCTTCAGGTATTACAGTTGTAAAACGCGGCTCAAGAAAAGCATATTACTTTTAAGTATAGGTTGATACAGCTATTTTGTAAAATAACCAATAACCAAGATACAATAACCAAACAAATTCCAATAATCAATAACCAAACAATTTTTTCGTTATCCTTTTGGATATTGGAATTTGGTCATTGGTTATTGTTTGGTCATTGGAAATTGGAACTTGGTTATTTCTCACTATCTGTATAGAACATGGATGTATTCGAAGCAATAAAGAAAAGAAGAAGTGTTCGTGGCTACCTGGATAAACCAGTTGAGGAAGGTAAGCTTTTAAAGATCCTCGAAGCTGCCCGCCTTGCGCCTTCTGCTTCCAATAGGCAAGAGTGGAGATTCGTCGTAGTTAAGGATAAAGAATTAAAAGTGCAGCTTGCTAAAGCAGCCAAGGGCCAGGTATTTATTGGCCAGGCCCCAGTAGTTATAGCCTGTTGCGCAGAAACCGATAGCCATCTAATGACTTGCGGGCAATTGTGTTATCCTATAGATGTAGCAATAGCTATAGACCATATGACACTTAGAGCAGTTGAATTAGGCCTTGATACATGCTGGATTGGCGCATTTTGGGAAGAAGAAGTAAAAAAAATCCTTGAGATACCAAAAGATATAAAAGTCGTTGAATTGCTTTGTTTGGGTTATGCAAAAGAAGAGCCGCAATGCCCAAAAGATCGGCTTAAAATCGGAAAAATAGTTTTTTCCGAAAAGTGGGATAAACCTTACCGTTAAACGCAGATATGCGCGAAATCCTTCCTGTAAGCAAAATGTAATTTTTCCAGTATTCCGGCAACCGTTAAGATAGCAAAGTTTTCGGTTGAGTCAAGCGGTTGCGGTTGTCTGCCCGCCGCAGGCGGGCGAGCTCGTCACGGTTGCGTTAAACGTTATCCGTCTTTTTTATTCTTTTGATACGTAACCGTTAAACGAATGACGTAACGAGCCGCGCAACCGATAAACGTAAGACGTAACCCGGCAATTTAACGGTTAATACGAGAAGAATGATTGATTTTTAGTGTTTGGGTGGTATAATTAACAAGTTTTTTGGTGGCGCGAATAAACGCTAATTTTAACCTTGATAGCTTTATTAAGGTATAAACGCGAATACTCGCGAATGAGAAACAAATACTAATAAACTATTCGCGACAATTCGCGTTAGATTTGCGAAAATTCGCGTTTACTGAAGGGAGGAATCTATGAATCCGATTATCGAACGTATCAGGGCAAGAGCAAAACAAAACCCAAAAAAAATAATCTTTCCGGAAGATAATGACGAACGGGTGCTTGAGGCGATAAAGTATATCGAAAAAGAACGCATTGCCATCCCCATGCTTCTTACTCACGATAACCTTGAACCGGAAAAGCAGGAAGAATTCGCCAACATTTTTTACGAGAGAAAGCAGGTAAAAGGCATAACCTTCGAAGAAGCCAGAGAAATGACTGAAAATCCTCTTAACTACGCTGCGATGATGGTTAAACGTGGTTATGCTGACGGCTTTGTTGCCGGCGCAAGATTAACGTCTTCTTCAGTAATAAAAGCTTCTCTTAATTGCCTTGAACTGGATAGAAGCATTGGCCTTATTTCAAGTTGTTTTTTAATGGCTGTTCCAAATTGTGAATACGGAGAGCGAGGAGTATTTCTTTATGCTGATTGCGGAGTAATTCCGTATCCGACAAGCGAGCAGCTTGCAACGATTGCAATATCAACAGCGCGTTTTGCGAAAGAAATTTTAGAGTTTGACCCCAAAGTAGCGCTTTTAAGTTTCTCCACAAAGGGAAGCGCGGAAGGCAGGTGGGTTGATAAAATAAAGGAAGCAGTTGAGGTAGCTAAATCACGAAACAGCGGCTTTGCTATAGATGGAGAGCTTCAGGTAGATGCGGCACTCGTTCCTGATGTTGCGAAAAGAAAGCTTGGCGACAGCGAAGTTGCGGGGCGTGCCAATGTTTTGATTTTTCCTAATCTTGATGCGGGTAATATTTGTTATAAAATAACCCAAAGGCTTGCGAATGCCCGCGCAGTTGGGCCTATAATTCTTGGCACAGTGCAACCGTGCAGCGACCTTTCGCGCGGCTGCGATGTAGATGATATTGTTGACTGTACGGCAGTTACAGTAATAAGAGCGCAAAAAGCCGCACAAAAATAAGCCCGAAAAATGAACCCCGCCCTTCCAAAAGATAGGAAGGGCGGGGTAAAAATATCTCTACTAAAAAAATAATCTAAAGGAGGAAGGGCGGGGTGAAAATACTAGTAATAAATTGCGGCAGTTCTTCCATAAAGTATAAACTTTATGAATTCCCCAGAAAAAAATTAATTACAAAGGGGTTAATTGAAAAAATCGGAGAAAAAAATTCTTCCATACAAAACCATTCGCAGGGAATAAAAGAATTATTTTCCCGCCTCGTTAAAAACAGGATACTAAAGGACATAAATGAAATTGCTGCTATAGGCCACAGGGTTGTCCATGGCGGCGAAACATTCAAAAAGCCCACCGTAATAGATGCGCAAGTAATTGCGAAGATAAAAGACTGTATTGGCCTTGCTCCTTTGCATAATCCGGCAAATCTTGAGGGTATTCTTGGCTGTAAAGAAGTTTTACCCGAAATCCGCCAGGTTGCCGTGTTTGATACGGCATACCATCAGACAATTCCCGACTACGCGTATTCTTACGCAATACCCGGAGAATATTACAAAAAATACGGAGTTAGAAAATACGGATTTCACGGCACATCCCACCAGTTTGTTGCGCATAAATGCGCTGAGGTTTTAAATAAACCGTTGAATAAGCTAAAAATAATAACCTGTCATCTTGGAAACGGTTGCAGCATTGCTGCTGTGGATAGAGGAAAAGTAATAGATACTTCAATGGGCTTTACTCCACTGGAAGGCCTGATTATGGGTACACGCTGCGGCGATATTGATGTTGCAGCAGTTTTTTATATAATGGAAAAAGAACGCCTGACAATTCATCAAATGGATGAAATTCTAAACAGAAAGAGCGGGCTTTTGGGTGTTTCCGGCATAAGCAATGACATAAGAACGCTCAAAGAAGAGGTTAAAAAGAAAAATACATCTGCAAAACTTGCAATTGATATGTTTTTACACAGGATAAAAAAATATATAGGCGCGTATCATCTTATTTTAGATGGGGCTGATGCCGTATGTTTTACTGCCGGAATAGGTGAGAATAACCCGGCTATGATAAATAAGCTAAAAAAACATATCCGCAAAATATCACGCAAGGTTAAAGTTTTGGTTGTGCCCACCGATGAAGAGCTGATGATTGCAAGTTTAACCTACGGGTTGCTTAATAATACATCCAAGCCGAAAAAAGACTAATCTTAAATTACGGAGGTAATTATGTTACGGACAATGTTGAAATCAAAAATTTACTACGCAACAGTAACAGAAGCGCAGCTTCATTATAAAGGAAGCATTACTATAGATGAGGACATAATAGAAAAGGCAAATTTGCTGGTTCATGAAAAAGTCGAAGTCCTCAACATGAATAACGGCTCACGCATAGAAACCTATGTGATTTCCGGTAAACGCGGTAGCGGTATAATTTGTTTAAACGGCCCGGCAGCAAGGACCGGCATAAAAGGGGATAAGCTGGTTATATTAGCGTATGGTTTATACGACGAAAATGAAATTAAGGGATTAAAGGCAAATTACGTGGAGCTTGACGATGCAAACAAAATTAAGAATATACACCTGGCCTGAGCGCATTTTATCTAAAAAATGCAGAAAAGTTTCCGTAGTGGACGATAAGATAAGGAAGATTATTGATGAGATGCGGCTTTTGATGATTGAAGGTAAAGGTGTTGGTATTGCTGCAAACCAGGTCGGGATTGATTTAAGATTGGCAGTTATTGAATTCGAAGATAAAATTTTTAAAATTGTCAATCCGCGCATATTAAAGAAAGAAGGGAAAGTCAAATTTTTAGAAGGCTGCCTTAGCTTCCCCGGTTTGGAAGTTGAAATCAACAGAGCGAAAAAAATATGGGTTTCTTATACTAACGAAAAGAATGAACCGGTTGACCTTGAGCTGGATGGCATATTCTCTATAGTATTTCAGCATGAGATAGATCATTTAGACGGTATATTGATAAGCGATAAAATATCATTCTGGAAGAAAATGAAAGTTGCCCCGCTGCTGAAGAAAATCAAAAAAGATACCAAAAATGAATTGTCTAAACAAGCAAAAAAATATTAACGATTGTAACTGTTCGTACGAGCCTTGTGCAAGAAAAGGTGTTTGTTGCGAGTGCCTGCGTTATCACCGCGCAAGTTCAGAACTTCCTGCCTGCTATTTTGCATCTGATGCCGAAAAAACATACGACCGTTCAATAAATCATTTTTTAAAAGTTAACAAAAATAAATGAAAAAAACTATAGATTTAGCCATAATCGGCGGCGGTATCGCGGGAGTTAGCGCTGCTATTTATGCAAAGAGAGCAGGTTTAAATTTTTGTCTTTTTGAGCCGAAAGCAATCGGCGGCCAGCTCTTACTTATGGAAACTGTCGATAACTATACGGGTATTTCTCTTGGTACAAAAGCAATAAACCTTGCCACACAGCTTGAAGATACCATAAAAGAATTACAGATAGAGGTGATACCCGAAGAAATATCAAAATTTGAAATATCAGGCAAGCAGATTAATTTGACTACTTCTGAAAACTCATTTGTTGTTAATGCAGCTATAATTACAACCGGCGCATCTTTTAAGAAGCTTGGTGCAAGCCGTGAGGAGGAGCTTACCGGAAGAGGAGTTTCTTATTGTGCTATTTGTGATGGTTTTTTCTTCAAGAATAAAACTGTTGCGGTTGTCGGCGGCGGAAATAGCGCGGTTGAAGAAGCGTTATATCTTTCGAATATCTGCAGTAAAGTATATTTGATACATCGGCGCAAAGAATTACGTGCGATAGAATACCTGCAAAAAGAACTTTTACGTAAAAGTAATGTTGAAATTATTTTTGACACGGTTATCGAAGAGTTAAAGGGTGCGGATTGCCTTACGGGCGCAGGTATAAAAAATACAATTACTGGGGTTTCCGGCACTCTTTCTCTAAATGGTTTATTTGTAGCCATAGGAGTAAACCCGAACACGCAAGCCTTTAAAGATGCAATATCGCTTGATGAATCCGGCTTTATTACTACTGATGAAGAAATGAAGACAAATCATAATTTTGTCTGGGCAGCAGGTGATTGCAGGAAACGCCCGCTACGGCAACTGGTAACCGCATCCAGTGAGGGGGCAATTTCTGCGGTGAGTGCTTATAAATACCTTAAAGGCGGGTATATTAGCGCATAATAAACAGATGGCAGATGGGAGGCGGTGAGTGAAAAAAACGATTTCGTTGCTGTTTAAACTTTTCGTAAGCCTTGCCATTCTTTTTGTTCTTTTTAAACTGGTCCCTTATAAAGAATTAATCGAAGTTTATAAAAAATCGCAAAAGCTGTATATTTATTTATCTTTTCTCGTCTTTATTCTTACTTCTGTGATTGGTGTTTTTCGTTGGCAGTTTCTTCTTCATGCGCTTGGCGTAAAAGTTTCAACTAAAAACGCTTTCTCGTCCACCTTTGCAGGGCTTTTTTTTAACCTCATATTTCCTTCTTTTGTCGCCGGAGATATATTTAAGGGCTTTAGCATATCAACGCACCACGGCCAGGCAAAAAAAGTTGCCTCCAGCGTTCTTATGGATAGATTTAGCGGCGCAATTGCGTTAGTTTTAGTTGCATTTTTTTCTTATATGTTCGGCAGGAATATTTTTCGGGAGAAAGAAGTCGCATTATCCCTTGGTTTATTATGTTTGGTCATCGGCATTGTTTCATGCATAATTTTCAGTAAAAGGATTTTTTCTTTTTTGCTTAAAATTCTGGGCAAAAACCATTCTTTAAAAAGCAAGTTGGTAGATTTTCACGACCATCTTTATTTTTTCAGAAAAAATCCCTCAGTATTTCTAAAAAGCATGTATTTTTCTTTACCTATCCAGCTTCTTACTCCGCTTATGTTTTACGTAGGCTCAAAAGCATTTGGGTTACATGTCAGCATGCTGTATTTTTTTATTCTGGTTCCCATAATAATGATGATAGCCTTAATTCCTATTACAATCGCCGGTGCAGGAACGCGCGAGGCAGCTTCAATTTACTTTTTTTCGCTAATCGGCATAGACAAAACCATAGGCTTAGGCCTTTCTCTTTTAAATTTAGCATTTACTATATTTGTGGGGTTACTTGGAGGGCTTTTTTATGTTACTGTATATCATCGACGGCTTCAATCTCGTTCATAAAATACCTTCCGTAAAAAAATCAGACATTCCGCAGCTTGAACTTATCCGTTATATAAAAAAACATAAACTTACCGGAAGCCTCAATAACAAAGTTATTGTTATCTTCGACGGCTCTGTAGAAATGCAGGCAAGAAATGAATCTGAATTCGAGGTAGTTTTTAGCGGCGAGCGAAGCGCCGATGACTTAATAAAGGCGAGAATAGATAAAATAAAAAATTCAAAATACCCCGTATCCGAGCTTGTTGTAGTAAGCGATGACCGCGAGATACGTGACTATGCAAAAAAACAAGGCGCAGTATCCCAGAGAATTGGGGATTTTATAAAGTCGACAAAACAAAGTATTAACGAAGAATCCAAAGATATCAGTTATCCATTGCAAAAAGAGATAACGGATGAGATGCGTAGGATATGGTTGAAAGAATAATAAACGTAATGGCTGTCAGCCCTCAGTTTTCAGCTATCAGCAAAAAATCTTAACGCTGAAGACTGACGGCTGAAAGCTGGCAGCTATTTATTGTTTCTAGTCTGGACAAAAATGAGTTATATTAAGTTTCTTGGAACCGCCGGTGCGAGATTTGTAATGATTAGGCAGCTTCGTTCATCTGCCGGTATTTGGTTTTCCTATAAATCAACAAACGTATTTATTGACCCCGGGCCGGGCGCTTTGGTGCGTTGCGGCAGCAGCCGGCCGAAACTGGATCCGGCAAATCTGGATGCGATAATCCTAACCCACAAACATCTCGACCACGCCGGTGACATAAACGCAATGATAGAGGCTATGACCGAGGGTGGGTTTAAAAAAAGAGGAGTGCTTTTTCTGCCCAAGGATGCGCTGGGGGAGGGTGGCGTTATCTTTTCGTATTTAAAAGATTTTCCGGAAAAAAAAGTTATGCTTGAAAAAGGAAATTTCTCGGTAGGAGATATCAAGTTTGAAGTTCCCATAAAAAATCTCCATCCTGTTGAAACTTACGGATTGAAATTTAAAGCAGGTAACGAAGTAATTTCACTTGTTTCCGACACTGATTATTTCGAAGATTTAATCGATGCCTACAAGGATTCAACTGTGTTAATTCTTAATGTTGTTTTTTATCAAAAGCGTGACGATATCCAACATTTATGTCTTGAAGAAGCGCTGGAAATCATCAAAAAAATAAAACCCAAAAAAGCAATAATTACGCATTTTGGTATGACGCTCTTACAGGCAAAGCCGCATATCCTTGAAGAAAAAATACGGGAAAGTTTAAAAATGGACATAAGTTTTGCCTATGATGGTATGAAAATAGAGTTTTAGAGCATTGACAAACTTATTCTTTTGGTTTATTCTGTCCTATGCTAGTAAAGTCACTAATAAAAATTTAAATATATGTCAAAATCAGAGAAAAGAAAATTCCAGCGAATAATCTTAAAGCCTGCCGCAACCGTAAGCAAGGAACCTGTAAAGATTACGGTAATCGATTACAACGAAACAGATTACCAGTATAAAGAGGTCTCTTCCGTAGATGAATGTCAGACATTTAGGGATAAACCCACTGTTACCTGGATAAATGTTGAAGGTATACACCGGCCAGATATACTCGAGAAGCTTGCCAACTGCTTTAACCTCCATCCGCTTATCCTTGAAGACATAGGCGATATTGAACAACGCCCTAAAATGGAGGATTTGGAAAGCTATATTTATGTAGTTTTAAAGATGCTTTCTTATGATGTTGAAAATGCAGAAATAGAAATAGAACAGATAAGTTTGGTTGTCGGGCATAATTTCGTAATTTCTTTTCAGGAAACAGTCGGAGATGTATTTGACCCGGTAAGAGACCGCATAAAAAATGCCAAAGGCCGCATAAGGAAAATGGGCGCAGACTACCTGGCTTACGCGCTGGTTGATGCTATTGTAGACCATTATTTTAAGATACTTGATGAATTCGGAGAAAAAATAGAATTTTTGGAAGAAGAAATCATAACCCGTCCGGATCAGCTTGTACTTAAGGAAATCTACCATCTAAAGCGGGAAATAATATTCCTGCGTAAAGTTATTTTTCCTCTAAAAGAGATGCTTCGTTCGCTTGAAAGAAGCGATTCGCCGCTTATCAAAGAGCCGACAAGAATTTATTTCAGAGATATTTACGACCACGTTATACAGGTTGCTGATTCAATGGAAATGTTTCGAGAAATGCTTACCGGAATGGTTGAAGCCTATCTTTCCAGCTTAAGTAATAAATTAAACGAGGTAATGAAGGTTTTAACCGTAATTGCCACCATATTTATGCCTCTTACTTTTGTTACCGGAATATTCGGAATGAACTTCAGGTATATTCCCGGTCTCGAAAGAGCCTGGGGTTTTCCTATAGCTGTTATCCTTATGCTTGCAATCGCTATCTACATGCTTCAATACTTCAAAAAGAAAACCTGGCTTTGATAGCAGTTTTAATTAGCTAAACCGGCCCCATCGTCTAGCTTGGCCTAGGATGTCAGCTTCTCAAGCTGAATACACCGGTTCAAATCCGGTTGGGGCTGCCATAAAAAATCCTCACCATTTTTTGGTGGGGATTTTTTTATGTATGCCCCACTGATTTGAATCCAGCGTACGAAGTACCCCGGTTCTAACCGCTAGAATCCAGCCTTTCCTAAAAGCGGTTCCACGAGCTCCGCCTGTGGCGGGACGAGTGAAATCCGGTTGGGGCTGTTGCTTTCTTAACCTTCTGTGATATATTGTTACAGAGGGTTTTATTGAATTTAATAATAAAAAAGGGGAGTATGAATAAAAAAATAACTGTTATTTTATCGTTAATGTTTTTATTTATTTCTTCATCGGTTTTTGCTGAAACAATTGTTCTTAAATCAGGCAGAACCGTAGAAGCAAAAATACTGAAAAAAACAGATAACTCTATAAAAGTAGATGTAGAAGGTATACCCATAACCTACTATCTTAATGAGGTTGAAAGTATCGATGGTAACAGAATAAATATTGCATCTTCTGCTAAAGACTCCTCTTCCGACAATAAATCTTTATCACAATCGCAAAATGAAAACCCAAAAGCCAAAGCATTTTTTGAGAATGGAACAAAATATTTCGAACAAGCCAACTACACTGAGGCAATAAAGGAATTTACCAAAGCAGTAGAGATTAATCCTGATAATGCAAGAATTTATGTTAGTATTGGAATGTCTTATGCTGGATTAGGTCAAACACAGCTGGCAATAGGGAATATCCAAAAAGCAAGGGAATTGTTACGTAGGCAAGGTGATTATTTAGGCGTTGACGCAATGGACGAGTCTTTGGCGCACCTTGTTTCACAGAAAAAAGAAATTTCTATAGAAGGAAATATTTCTGATTACGCCAAAGTCATTGAGGCCGATCCGCAGAACGGTTATGCTTACGTAATGCGAGGCAGGCTATATAAGAAAAATGGCAATTTTGATAATGCTATTTCTGATTACACTAAGGCTATCGATATTAATCCAAAAAATGTATTTGCCTATAATGGTAGAGGGCTTACTTATGAGGAGAAAGGTCTTTACGACCAGGCCATTTTAGATTTCACCAAAGCTATTGAAATATCTCCAATATATAGCACTGCTTATGGGAACCGTGCCTATGCTTATGTATTGAAGGGTAATTTAGAACAAGCGATACCTGATTATAATAAACTTATTGAAATGAAACCGACTGATTCCGATGTTTATATTGGTAGAGCCTATACTTATTATCTTATGAAAAGGTATGATAAAGCCTGGGATGATGTGCATAGGGCAGAATCTCTCGGTTACAATAACCCCACATTTATTAACGAATTAAAAAAAGCTTCTGGTAGGGATAAATAAACCTATATTAATTGTAAAACAGACATTTCTTCATACACTTTTCCAACTTCTTCTGAGAGAATAAAAGTTCTAAAATCGTCCACGAAGGGCATTCCTTTGCGATATTCTTTAACCCCAAATTGTTCCCCTATGTATCCCCCGAAGCCATACCATTTTGAATCCCGTGCGCACAGTATTCGGTTTGTTCTTTATTCTTCTTTATGCTATAATTTTTCCATGCATTTTATGAGGTGGCACAGGTCTTTAGCGCAAAAGATTTCTCAGGGCGCAGAAGAAAGTGTTTTAATCGATGCCTATTGCAGGAGGTAAGATGCCAACAGCAAAAAATAACTTACAAGATAATTGGATTACGGTAAATTCGGATATGACAGAAAAGGGTATTGAGCATTCTTTCTGGTCTATCCTTAAATTCAGATTGGGAAAAGATAAATATACTGCGACCAAAGAAGATAAGTTTATGGCTCTGGCAACCGCATTAAGGGACAGGCTTATTGAGCGATGGCTAAACTCGCAGGAGGCATTTCACAAATCCAATACAAAGCGGGTTTATTATTTATCCCTTGAATTTCTTATCGGAAAATTGTTTGAGACAAATATGCTCAATCTCGGGTTGCAGGAAGAAATAACAAAAGTAGCGGATGATGTTGGTATTAGTATTGAAGATTTAATGGAGTGTGAGCCTGATGCCGGTTTGGGTAACGGCGGATTAGGAAGGCTGGCCGCCTGTTTCATGGATTCAATGGCAACACTGGGCATTCCCGCGCACGGCTATGGAATACGTTACGATTACGGTATATTCAAGCAAAAAATCATAAACGGCAATCAGGTAGAATTTCCTGACGCCTGGTTTGATAAGAGCGACCCCTGGGAGTTCGCGCGGCCGGAATATACGGTGAAGGTGCGCCTTTTTGGGCATACCCGGATGTTTAACGATAAGCAGGGAAAATTATGTGTAGAATGGATCGACACCAAAGATATCTTTGCCAAGCCTTACGATATTCCCGTTGTCGGTTATGAAAATGATTTTGCCAATACGCTTCGGCTCTGGGCAGCGCATAGCAGCAATGAATTTGAGTTGGATTACTTTAACCACGGCGACTATGAGCGCGCTATGATTGATAAGGTTTTCTCCGAGATAATCTCAAAGGTTTTATATCCCGGAGACGCTGCCTACCGGGGAAAAATTTTGCGCCTCACGCAGGAGTATTTCTTTAGCGCCGCTTCTATTTCCGATATCATCAGGCGTTTCAAAACCGAGAATTCCGACTTACGGCTCCTTCCCACGAAAGCGGTTATCCAGTTAAACGATACGCATCCTTCTATCGCTATTGCCGAGATGATGAGGATTCTTATTGACGAGGAAGGCATGGAATGGGAGAGCGCCTGGAAAATCACCCGAGATACTTTTGCTTACACAAACCATACCGTTATGCCGGAGGCATTGGAGAAGTGGCCGGTTTCTACTTTCCAACAGGTGCTTCCGCGGCATCTGGAATTAATCTATGAGATAAACCGGCGTTTTTTAGACGAGGTGTCTGTCAGGTTTCCCGGGGATATGGATAGATTAAGCAGGATGTCTATCATCGAAGAGGGTAACCCTAAGATGGTGCGCATGGCGTATCTTGCGATTATTGGATCGCATTCGATAAATGGCGTTTCGAAATTGCATAGCCGCCTTCTTAGAGAAGACCTGTTTAAAGATTTTTATGAGATGTTTCCCGAGAATTTCAACAATAAAACAAACGGTATTACCCAAAGGCGATGGCTGCTTAAATCAAATAAAGGCTTAAGCCGTTTAATCACTGAGTCAATAGGCAATAAATGGATTACTGATTTAAGCCAGACAAAAAAGCTGCTTGATTTTGTAAAAGACAATTCTTTCTGCAAGAAATGGCAGCAGATTAAGAAAGAAAATAAGCAGGCCTTAGCCGATTTTATTTACAAAGCAAATAATATCCGCGTTAACCCGGATTCTATTTTTGACGTACAGGTAAAGCGAATTCATGAATACAAACGCCAATTGCTCCTTTGTGTTTATATTGTTTCGCAATACCTTATGATTAAAAATAACCCAAAATCTTCTTTTGTCCCCCGGACTTTTATTTTCGCAGGCAAAGCTGCTCCTGAATATTTTATGGCCAAGCGTATTATTAAGTTCATTAATAATATTGCCGAGGTAATCAATAAAGATAAAGATATTGACGATAAGCTAAAGGTCGTATTTCTTGAGGACTATAGAGTATCTTTGGCAGAGAGGATATTTCCGGCAAGTGATTTATCCGAACAGATATCTACTGCCGGCACCGAGGCTTCAGGCACGGGATGCATGAAGTTTATGCTTAATGGCGCACTCACTATCGGCACCTATGACGGTGCAAACATAGAAATCTGCGAAGAGGTAGGCGAAGATAATATATTTATCTTTGGCCTGCGGGTAGATGAGATTAAAAAAATCCGACAGAAAGGATATTGGCCGCAGGATTATATTAACCGCTCGCAAAGTTTAGGGGAAGCAATCCGCTTTATCCAGAACAATTTTTTCTGCCTGCAAGAGCCGGATCTTTTTAAGCCTTTGGCTGATAACCTGATCTATTCCGACCCATATCTTATCTGCGCTGATTTTGACAATTATTGCCAAACGCAGGAAAAAGTTTCAAAGAATTATCTTGATAGTGCAAGTTGGACCAAGAAATCCATTATCAACGTCGCTAAATCCGGTAAGTTCTCCAGTGACCGGACCATAAAAGAATACGCTAAAGATATCTGGGATGTAGCTATCAACGATCCGTTGAATCAAAAAAAGAAAAAATAGATGAACCCTGAAAGGGCTATCTAGATAGTTAAAAAAGGCTCCGACTCTCAATTTTTCCCCCCACCATTGTTAAAATATTTTTAAAAATCGTGAAGCGAAAGAAGTAGGTTCTGATTTTATCAGGGGTTTTTGAGGTTGAGGAAAAGCCTATAAGGGTGTATACTGATCAATACCAGAAATCCTTGAATTAAAGTCAGTGATTTCTAGTATTTATTGCCCCGTCGTATATCGAGCGAAGGCGGGATTAATGGGGTGCGGCTACATTGCGAAATTTTATACATTCATATCAAAATTGGATAAAAGTTATGGGTATACCTTTGCTGAAAGCGGTGAAGGTTTTTTAGTTTTTGGGCAGATATTATAAAAAATTATTATTGAAAGGAGAAGCATGGAAGATGTTAAAAAAATAACCGAAAAAATTAAAAAATTTCGCGACGATCGAGATTGGATGCAATTTCACGATCCTAAAAATATGGCTGTTTCAATTATTCTCGAAGCTTCTGAGTTGCTAGAGCACTTTCAATGGAAAACAATTGAGGAGGTGGAGGAGTATTCAAGGCAAAACAAAGGCGAGATTAGAGACGAAATTGCTGACATTGCTTTATATCTTTTTGAATTAGCGGATAATCTAGGAATTAATTTAATCGATGCAATGGAGCAAAAACTCAAAAAAAATGAAATGAAATATCCAATTGAAAAAGCTAAAGGAAAGCATACTAAATATAACAAATTATAATTCATGAGACTTTACTCTGGAAGCTCTGCCCAATTTATCCAAGATGTCATTCAAAATCAAATAGCAGAAAAATTAAAACTAGCTTTTTTTGATTACTTTCGTTTTTATCCCTCACCCGGAGAAATAAATTCATGGAGAAATTCTTTGAGATCGATTTCTCAGACTTTTCAATATGCAAATTTATTAGACCACGGAATAATCCTTGAATACCAGTTACCGTTGACTTCCAAAAGATTAGATTGCTTAATTTGTGGTAAAGATAAAGAAAATATAGATAATTCTGTTATTGTGGAGCTAAAGCAATGGGATAAATGTGAGGAGGCTATTGGAGAGAATGAGGTTTTGACTTGGCTGGGCGGCGCTAAAAGAGAAGTGCTGCATCCTTCAGTTCAAGTCGGTCAATATAAGATGTATTTAGAAGATACACATACTGCTTTTAATGTTGACGAGAATCCTATTAGATTAAATGCATGTACCTACTTACATAACTATAGTTATTATTCCGCGGATGTTATTTTTTCTCGTAAATTTAAACAAGCATTAGATTCCTATCCATTGTTTACAGCAGACGATGTTGACAAAATGAAAGATTATTTGCTAGACAGATTAGCTTCAGGAATGGGCATGGAAGTTCTCAAAAGAGTGGAGAAAAGCAAATACAAGCCAAGTAAGAAATTAATGGATCATGTTGGGTCGGTAGTAAAGAATAAATTGAAAGGTAAAGACGTAAAAATCTTAGGAGGAGTTCAAAATGACTATATCCTTCTAGATGAGCAGTTAATTGCGTACGATAAAGTTTTAGCTTTGGTAAAAAGGGGTTTTCATGATAAACAAAAGAATATCCTAATAATTAGTGGTGGTCCAGGAACAGGTAAATCGGTCATAGCATTGAAACTCTTAGCTGATTTAAATGAAATGCATTACAACGCGCAATATGCAACTGGTTCAAAGTCATTTACGGAAACATTACGAAAAATTGTTGGGACAAGAGCTGCTGCACAATTCAAATATTTTTTGAGTTATGCTGATGCCCAAAGTAACGAAATAGATATATTAATTTGTGATGAAGCTCATAGGATACGCGAAAAAACGGTCCGCAGATACGGTAGACCTTCCGGTATAAAACAAGTCGAAGAGATAATCCAAGCCGCAAAAGTAGTAGTGTTTCTAATTGATCAAGATCAAATTGTCCGCCCCGGAGAAATAGGTTCCAGTGATTTAATTAAAGAATATGCAAATAAACATATTTGTAAAATATCGGAATATGAATTAGCGGCTCAATTTAGGTGTAATGGTTCTGACGCTTTTATAAATTGGGTGAACAATACTTTGGTTATTAGGAAAACTGCTAATGTTATATGGGATTTGCATGAAGAATTTGATTTCAAAATATTTACATCGCCCTTTGAGCTAGAAAAGGCTATCAGAAATAAAGTAGATAAAGGGTATACGGGCAGAGTAACTGCAGGTTTTTGTTGGGAATGGAACTATCCCAAGGAAGATGGTACCTTGATAGACGATGTTATAATCGGTGATTACAAACGCCCCTGGGATGCTAAGCATGACGCAAAAAAACTTGCTTTAGGGATACCGAAGGCTTCATTTTGGGCCTACGATCCTAATGGTATAAATCAAATAGGATGTATCTATACGGCTCAGGGATTTGAGTTTGATTATGTTGGTGTAATCTTTGGTGAAGATCTTAAGTATAACTTTGATGAGCAGAACTGGGTAGCTCACAAAGAAAATTTTGCTGACTCTCAAGTTTTAAGAGCGAAGGATGAAGACTTACTTAAATACCTAAAAAATATTTATCGTGTTCTCTTGACCAGAGGCATAAAGGGTTGTTATGTTTATTTCATGGACAAGGATACCGAACGTTTTTTTAAATCGCGTATCGAAGGTGTACCTATTTATAAAGAAGAAACGCTTAAGCTTTCTGATTTAGTTACCGTGGAAGATCAATTGATCCATAAAATTGAGCAAGATATTGCCGAAAATCTTAAATATGTAGAGTATTTACCAGTTTATTCTTTAGAGGTTGCTGCCGGTAATTTTGGTCAAGCCATGAGTAGCGAAGAAGAGGGATGGATCAAGACAGATATTGGTAAAAAGTTGGATAAACGAATGTTTGTTGCAAGAGTTGTTGGTCATTCGATGGAGCCTTTAATTCCGGAAGGCAGGTACTGTATTTTTAGGTGGGGGGTTGAGGGGACTAGACAAAATAAGATTGTTTTAGTTCAGCATAATAGCATTGCTGATCCTGATACTGGAGGCAAATATACAGTTAAGAAATATACGAGCAAGAAAAAAATTGTTGATGGTGTAGCATGGGAGCACGAAGCAATAAAACTTTTGCCATTAAATACAGCTTACAAGCCTATAGATATTCCTAATTCAGAAGAGGGTAGCTTTATTGTGATAGCTGAATTTATTAAGGTATTGTAAATATGATTAAATCCGGAGATGTTATTTCTTATTTAGATATGTGCAAAGAAGAAGGAGTTAACCTCCAGCGAGGAATGAATTATCGATTACGAAGTGGATTTAGTGTTATTCTTATGAGCGTAAGGCTCGGTGCGCCATATGCTGATAAGGTTGAAGAAAATGGTAAAATTCTAATTTATGAAGGTCATGATATTCCTCAAACAAGTGGGGGGCCTATTCCGAAAAAAGTAGATCAGCCTAAGAATAATCCCGGAGGCAGCTTAACTCAAAATGGCTTATTTTATAAAGCGGCTTTAGAATATAAAGATAAGCGAAAAGATCCAGAGTTAGTTAAGGTCTACGAGAAAATACGATCAGGAATTTGGGCATATAACGGCATATTTAAATTGATAGACTCATGGCAAGAGAATAGTAACGCAAGAAAGGTTTTTAAATTCAAGCTTAAGATGGTAGAGGAAGTTCAAAGAAGTGTGATTAAGCAAAAAGATATCGAGCACAATAGACTAATTCCAACTTCTGTGAAACTAGAAGTTTGGAAACGAGATAAAGGTAAATGTGTGGTGTGTGGTAGTGCTGATAATTTGCATTTTGATCATATAATTCCTTATTCGAGAGGAGGGTCTTCGTTGGTTGCAAAAAACGTTCAATTGTTGTGTGCAAGACATAATATTGGGAAACGAGATAAGATTGAATAAATAATAGTTCCATTTTTAAAAAATAGATACTTTTGGAATTATTTTTTAATTACATGTTCGACAAATTAGATTTCTTCCAACTTCTACCCCGTCTTCGACGTTCTAAATTCCGTTCCAAATTTAAACTCGACCAAAAGGATTTGGATTATATTGAAAAAGTGGGGATGGAGAAGATAAAACAGCATGCGCAGGATTTTATAGAAAAGCGGCTAGCGCCGGCAGAGCCGCCGAATGACGGAAGACAAACACCATTCAAGGGGCATCCGGTTTTTAAGGCACAGCATGCAACCGCCACTTGCTGCCGCAGTTGCCTTCTAAAATGGCATTCAATTCCTAAAGGCCGCGCGTTAACTGCTGATGAATGTCAGAAAATTATCGATATCTTACTCGCCTGGATTGTCTGGCAAACCAATTCCACCCCGGAGGTGGAACGCAGCACAAACCTAAATCCCACCGCGTAGCTGGAATGGATCCGCTTATACAATTTACACTACATTTTAAATTTCATGGTATAATGTAGTGTAAAAACAAGGAGGCATTATGAAGGTATTAAAAGGTATTTTATCGGAGAGTAAAGAATACTATCTTAGCATTAAGCGAAAGATAGAAAAAAGGCTCACAGAGCTACCTAAAGGTAGTATTAAGGAGCGAAGAATTTCAGGACAAAAATATTATTACCTGCAACAGCGAGTCGGGAAGAAGATATCACACAAGTATTTAGGGAAGCAAAAGCCAGAGCTTATTATAAAACAAATAAAAGAACGGGATGTTTTGAAACTTGAGTTAAAAAAAGTAATCGCGTCCCTTAAAATGATACGAAAGTCAGAAGGCAAAAAACATGGTTGAATCAGTTAATAAAATACTTAAGGTATTTGCTGACAATGGTCTTTTTGAAGAAGGAGTAGAGCTTATTGGAAGCTGGTGTTTCCACCTCTATCAAAAACATCTGGGCGCAAAAAGTTTTCCATTGAGGACGCAAGATATTGATTTTCTGATACCTAATCCTTATCGTGGGAAGGAGCATAAAGATTTTATAGACCAGCTAAAGGAATTGGGTTTTAATTACGATTTTAGTAATAATGGGTCTTTATATCTTTGGAACGCTGATTTTAAAATAGAATTTATAACTCCCCTAAAGGGCCGTGGATTAGAAAAGAGCATAAAGATTAAGGCGTTTGGTTTTAAAGCCATACCGCTAAGATTCGTTGATTTATTGTTAAACCACCCTATCAATATAAACGATAATGGCATTAATATTAAAATACCTAATCCAGCTAATTTTTGTCTTCACAAACTTATAGTCGCATCGCGTAGAAAAAAATTAGACAAAGCTTCAAAGGATTTACAACAGGCAATTTGTACCTCTGTAATCTTGGATAAACAAGAAGTTAAGAAATTATTTGAGACTTTGCCAAAAAAATGGAAAAAAGCGATTTTAAAAATGCTAGAAAAGTCCAAAAAAGAATTGCCTTTATTACTTGAAGAAATAAATCAATTAGAATTTACACTACAAGGTACTAAAAAATAAATAATGTAGTGTAATGGATAACTGGTTAAAATCCTAAAAAAACCGAATCCTGCCTCGTAGGTGGGCGTGGAAAGAATGTAAAAAACATCATTCGCTATGAAAAAAATCATTTTTTTCGCTTTAATCTTTATCTGTTCAATTCCGTTGTGTCTTGCCGAAAATTTAACGCAGGATAAAACAATCAAAGTAGAAGTAGGCCAGAATTTTACGATTACTCTTGAAGCTAACGCTACTACCGGCTACGAGTGGCAATTTGCTAAGCCGCTGGATGAAAATAGTTTTAAGTTAATAAGTTCAGAGTATGTAGCGGACGAAACAAATCGCATTGGCGCAGGCGGCAGGCAGATTTGGATTTTAAAAGCGCTTAAGGCAGGAGAGACAGTTATTTCCTTTAAATACGTGCGGCCGTGGGAAAAAGATACTCCGCCGGCAAAAGAAGAATCATTCTTGATTAATGTTACAGGCGCAGAAATTACTTCTAGTTCTATCAAGCCGGAGTTTTCAGAGATCTTGAAAAGCGAATGGCAGGCGTATAAAAGCGATAAGCCTAATTTTACTGGCGGGCTTGCCATGCAAATACTTTCACCTAAGGGTGATTATTTTATAGCAACAGATATGGGTGATAATGTTACTAATGCTCATCATTTTCGTATAGCGAGCGTAACTAAAACCTTCACTGCTGCAGGAATAATGCTGCTTAATCAAAGAGGCGCGCTTAATATTGACGATAAGATTACGGATAATATTCCAGGCAAGGGCGTTGCCTATATACCTGACACTCCCGATTACGATATACCTTATAAAAATGATATTACTATTCGAATGCTTCTTATGCATCGGGCAGGCATATTTGATATTACAAACAATAATATTCCCGATAATGAATTCTCGCATAACCAGCCTTACGTCGGGCAAAGTTACCTTGATTATATGGAGGAGAAAGACAAAAACCACACTTTTACCTTTGATGAATTAGTAGGCGTTAATGCCAGTAACCAGTTATCTTTTTTTAAACCCGGAACAGCTTATCATTATTCCGATACTGGGTATTCTATGCTTGGAAAAATTATTGAAAGAGTTTCCGGTAAGTCGTATGCTGATTTTATTAAAGATGAATTATTGGTACCAAACGGCCTGCTTGATACCACCCTTCCTGCCGCCGGCGCTGACCAGGCTTTACCCGAACCTTTTATCAAAGGATATGTTTGGATGGCTGGCGAGAGCGAGGAGGTTACTAAATCTAACATGTCCCCGCATGTTGCTGAAGGGAATATAGCAACTACCTCAAAAGACCTTATTGCCTGGTGTAAAAAATTATTCCATGGCGAAGCCGGCTTAACCAGAGAGACAATTGATATGATGGAGGCCGGTATCAAGAAAGACGGCAGCCCGGATTCAAGTTATGGCCTGGGTATTTCATACGCCGTGGGTGCCGGTTATGGGCATGCCGGAGCGCACGAAGGGTATCTCACGCTGATGTATTACAATCCGGATACCGATACTTCCTATGTTATGCTTACCAATATGTGGAATGTCGAAAATGGCCTGGAATCTATTACGGCCGAGATAAAGGCAATGATAGCAATCGCCAATAAGATTTTAAAGAAAATGGAAACTGATACCGTCCGGAAATAGAACCTGGATATTAACAGTCGCCTGATTGGCTTTGCAGTTATTTTTTATTTGCCCTTAATCCATTACTGTATTACAATAATTGAAATAGCCGCTCTCATAGAAATACGAAAGACGGAGCTTGCGCTAATAGCAACGCAAATAAATTCCCCGCGTAAAAAGCCCCGAAGAGAAAGGTGTAATTAATAGCATGAAGACAGCGTTTAATATTTTTGTTTTGCTTTTTTTGTTTGTTAGTTTCCCGGGGTATTGTGTGCCTGCCGATAGTTCCTTCGAACAGTTAAAACTCGAACTTAAAAAAGAAGGCGTATCGAATGAGTTTATGAAAGTCACGGAAAATTCCGTAAAAAAAATGATTCTGTCAAACGCACCCATAGTTGAGATAAAACCTGTTTTATTAGATTTGTGGAAAGAAGACGTGCAAGGCAGGGCTTTAAAGAATGCAGTAGCCGCGGTAGCGGAACTCATCGCTAGCGGGGATAATGCCAAAGACGCAGCGCAAATTGCTTCTGGCGCGGCGCATAAGGCTGAGTCTGAAGGCCTAGGCGGCTTTGGCATCGGTATGAGAGTTAAAAAAGCAGTTCAGGATAGAAAGGCCTATCTTAAGGCTCTGAAGAAATAATTTTGCATTTATAAAGGGTAGATAAAATGTCTAATAAATCTAATTTTACTAAATATATGCGTCATGGTTCAGCAATCGTAAAAGGAACCATCGGCCTGGGAAGATTTCTGATTCCTTACCGGATTTATGAAAGCGATGGCCCGCACATTATATGCCTTAACGGCGTGCAGCAATCTATGGCAATGTGGCACACCGTTATTTTACGCTATGCCCCGCATTACCGAATAGTGCTTTTTGATTTTCCTAATGAAGGTAGGGGCAAGGTTGTTTCAGGCCCGGTTTTTGTTACGTTGGATGAACAGGTAGACATTCTGCGTGAGGTCATAAAAGCTACAGGCACTAACAAGGCCGTTACGATATGCTCTGCTTCATGGGGAGGAATAGTTGCACTGGCATTTGCTTCGCGGTATCGTAACGAAGTAAAGCAATTGTGCCTGGCGAGCCTGGGGACAAAAGCAAACGAAAGAATGGTTGAAACAATTAAAAGAGGCTCGCAGATAGATTCCGGTGACCGGCAAAAAATGGCCGATACATTGATTGAAAGTTTCGGGCAAAATCTACCTGAAAGTATTAAGAATAAAATTATCAGGCAGTTTCAGGCTATGAGTGAAGAGAATTTGCGCGCGTTTTATGAGCATGGTTTATTCGTTGTATCGACAAAAAAGCTTGGTGATTTAATTAAGCTTTCGCAGATTACGGCAAAAACCTATTTAATTCATGGAGAAAATGATACGATTATCGACCCGGAAGATGTTGAGTTTCTTGCTTCCCAAATTAATCAATGCGAGGTTAGAACCATAAAAGGGGCAGGGCATTTTCTGCATCTGGAGAAAGACGGAGCATTTGACATTTATAAAGATATTTTGCCGATACCTGCGAAGTAGAGGGACTATAGTGTTAAGCGTTGAAAGTGCAATTTGCTGGCAACAACTGGAGAGGATAGAAAATATTTATAAACATTGCCCCGAAGCGCCTGTATATTCAAAAAATCTCTCACGAGAGTACTCGTTCGACATTTTTTGAGAGCGCTTCGGGATAATTCGGCTACGCAACTTTTCGGCACTCCCTTAGGTCGCTTGAAAAGTTGCTGCCTCATTAGGAGTAACATGAAGAAACAGTCAAAGAATGAAGCGGGCATCCTGGGATTTATTGCAAAGATACACCAACAACTTGCCTTGTTGGACAAAAAGGTAGATGTATTAATTACTAAAACTATGGCGCCCAAGCCGCCGGAAATCAAACCTTTTTCTCACCCTAAGCCTTTCCAGCAGCAGGCGAATGCTCACGCTCAAGCGCAAAGGCAAAATGAGCGTTTCAGAGAAAGAGTTATGCATAAAGCAATTTGCGCGGATTGCAGAAAACAATGCGAAGTGCCTTTCCGGCCAAGCGGTGACAGGCCTGTATTTTGCCAGGAATGTTTCTCACGCCGTAAAAGCGGCAACGCCTTTGGCGCAAATGCCGATAATCGTCCAAAAACAATAACCCCGATTCATACAGCAAGCGTTAACCGGTTGCAGCCGGTTAGAACGAAAAAGACCGTTGCCAGGAAAAAACCAGCTTCCAAAAAGAAAAAAAGCAAAAAATAGGAAACAACTCGGCAAATAATGGTTAGGCAGCAATTATCGCTTATTTTGGCGGTGTTATTCTTGTCTGCGTGCGCGGATAATACTCCTGTAGCCGGGCCATATCCTAAGACAGGGATGGCTTCCTGGTATTCCGCCAGGATTACTGCAACGGGTGAGAGGTTCGATGATAATGATTTAATCTGCGCTCTACGCAAAAAAGATTTTGGCAAGCATTACAAGGTTTGTAATACAGCTAACAATAAATGCGTGGCAGTCAGGCATAACAATTTCGGCCCTTCAAAATACTTTTACAATCAGGGCCGGATTATTGATTTAAGCAAGGCAGCATTTTCCCAAATAGCAGATTTAGAAGAAGGCATAATCGAGGTTACAATAGTAGAAGAATAAAGGGACCAGTTTAATTGCGTTAGCAGCGTAAAAAAAAAGGAGAAAGATATTTTATGGGATTAGCATCGCTTTTATTTAGTAACCCGGCGTTATTTTTTATATTGGCTGTCTTGCTGCTTTATTCGGTTATCGCCCATGAGGTTGCGCATGGATGGGTTGCGCATCTCTTCGGAGATAATACAGCCAAAAATTCCGGCAGATTAACGCTTAATCCAGTATCCCATATTGATCCTCTGGGAGCGATTATGCTTTTACTCGTTGGATTTGGCTGGGCAAAGCCTGTCCCGGTTGATTTCTATCGTTTGAAAAATTATCGCGTAGGCTTAATTGCGGTTTCTTTGGCAGGCTGCTTAGCTAATATACTTATAGCAACTATTGGTATATTCTTTTTGCAGTTTCCTGCTATAAACACAAACCCGATGCTTAAGGTAATCTTTACGATTCTGGTTAGAGTAAATATTATCCTTGGCGCTTTCAATTTAATTCCCATACCGCCCCTTGACGGCTCAAAAATACTTATGGCATTTCTATCTGTTTCCGGCCAGCAAATTATGGCGCGCCTTGAACGCTATGGATTTTTTATAATCATTATTTTACTTTATACCGGCCTGCTTAATCCCGTCATAACTTTTATGCAGAATTTAATTTATACGGTGATTTATTTGCTGTTTAGGTTGTTTGGCCAAAAGCCTTATTGAAACCCGATTAGATCCTATTTTTCATTTGCCCCCAATCAATTCCCGTATTAAAATAGTAAGATATTGGAAGATTAAAAATCCAGAAGGTTTCTAAAACAAAAAGGACACATATGAAAGAACCGCAAAGAGGGTACATAGTTGGGGAAAAAGATGTCGATAATTTAATCGATAAACTCACTAAGCTTTCTGCTTATCCCGGGACTGAATACCTGCTACGTGAAATATTTACGACTGTTGTTAAGCTGGGTAAAGAGTCAAGCGATAAAGGGGACCTTAAGCTTGTAAACAATGCGCTTAAGGAATTACGGTATTCTTTTAAAATATTTTCCCCGTATAGGAATGTTAAGAAGGTAGTAGTTTTTGGTTCGGCACGTTCGAAAAAGGACTCATCCGAATATAAGATGGCTGAAGAGTTCGCCAGAAAAATAACAGAGAAGGGTTATATGCTGGTTACCGGCGGCGGCCCGGGAGTTATGGAGGCAGGCAATAAAGGCGCAAAGAAAGGTACGGACTTTGGGCTAAATATCCGGCTTCCTTTTGAACAAAAAACAAACCCGTATTTAGAAGAAAAAGAAAAAATCATTAACTTTAAATATTTTTTTACCAGGAAACTTATTTTCATAAAGGAAACCGATGCCACAGTCCTTTTCCCCGGAGGTTTCGGCACAAACGATGAAGGCTTTGAGGCACTTACCTTAATCCAGACTGGTAAATCAAAACCCAGGCCGATAGTTTTAATTGAACCGAAAGGCTCAACCTATTGGGCAAGTTGGAAGCGTTTTATAAATAACCAACTGGCCAAGAGCAGATTTATAAACAAAGAAGATTTTCATCTTTTTACTATCGAGAAAGATGTCAATCGCGCAATTGACTATATAGAAAATTTTTACAAAGTATATCACTCAATAAGGTATATTTCCGGCTTAACCGTTATCCGGCTGAACAGAAAAATTTCAGATAAAACATTAAATTTTTTAAATAAAGAATTTAAGGATATTTTAACCAGCGGTAAAATAATACTTTCTACCGCGATGAATGAAGAACTTCAAAAAGGAGAGCATCTCGATTTACCGCGGCTTATAATGCACTTTAATCTGCATGATTATGGCAGGCTCTGCAAAATGATTTGTGTTATTAATGAGGACTAGACGAAAATCAGCAAACAATAGGCTTTGATGCCTGGGTATTTGAGTTATAAAATAAAACAGCCCCGACAAACGTCGGGGCGCTCCAAATAGGATCAGAAAGGAGTTTCTGTCTTTTTTAGTACCCGATTGCGTGATTTATCAATACCCAGCCGGTCCAGCCGGAATATCCGCCGGAAGTTATCTCTATTTTTGCTGTTTTTTCCCAAAAATTGGCTTCCAAAATACGCGCTTTTGTTCCGTTTTCTACCTCAAATGCAACATGGCCTAACATTTTCGTCAGGTAATTTTGCTTTTCAGAGCCCATGAGGTTTCCGGTTAAGCTGTTGAAAGAACGTTTGCTTTTACCTGTATATACAGGAATCTTTCCCGCGAAGCTTTTAAGCTCCACTTCTTTTCCTATATATTCGTCATACTGGGCAAAACTAGTAGGTAAATATGCAAGAATCAATGCGCACGCTATAATTATGACCACGGATTTTCTCATTTTACACCTCCGATGAGCCGGCTTAGCCAACCCAATTTTAATAATACCATAAACATATGCCAAAAAACCACAAAAACAGCAAGGTTTTTGTAAACGTTTTCATGCAACGCGAACAATCGCGAATAGGTTTTGATGGTTTCATTAAGGTATAAACGCGAATTTATGCGAATAAATCTATTCGCGGCCATTCGCGTTGGATCCGCGATAATTTGCGTTTATGTTAATTTTCGTTGATTTTTTAATGAGTATGGTATAATCTACCCCGTTAGAGAAATTAATAAATGCCTCAATAAAGCTAAAAATAATGATTTATCGGTGAGGTGATTGCGTAATTCTCTAACGGGGTGAAGCCTATGTTGGCCAAGAGAATTATTCCCTGTCTTGATATTAATAAAGGCAGAGTAGTAAAGGGCGTGCATTTTGTAAATCTAAGGGATGCAGGAGACCCCATAGAAAACGCTTTATTTTATGAAAAAGAAGGCGCTGATGAACTTGTTTTTCTTGATATTACCGCAAGCTATGAAAAAAGAAAGACTACGCTTGATTTGGTGAAAAAAGTTGCCGAATGCGTTTTTATGCCTTTTACCGTGGGCGGCGGCATAAGCAGTGCCGCAGATATACGAGAACTCCTTTTAGCCGGAGCCGACAAAGTTTCCATAAATACCATAGCCGTTAAGAACCCAAAGCTTATCACTGAAGCAAGCAATATTTTTGGGGCCCAGTGCATAGTGGTTGCGATTGATGCAAAAGCAGTCCACAGTCCACAGTGTGCGAAGCGAAGCGAAGCCTCCCCGAAGGGGGCCGCAGTCCATAGCAAAAATAAAAAACTATCGACTATGGACTATCGACTGTCGATTAAAAAGTGGGAGGTTTACATAAACGGCGGAAGGACGGCTACAGGGCTTGATGCGGTTAGCTGGGCGAAGGAAGCTGAGAAGCTTGGGGCAGGAGAAATACTTCTGACCAGTATGGATTATGATGGAACAAAAGACGGTTATGATGTAGAATTAACCAAAGCAATATCTGCGGCCGTAAAGATACCTGTAATTGCTTCAGGCGGAGCCGGAAAAATAGAAGATTTTTATGAGGTGTTTGTTAAAACCGCTGCAACAGCAGCATTGGCAGCATCGATATTCCATTATAGAGAAATTAAAATAAAAAATATAAAACAATATCTTAAGAAAAAAGGAATTGAGGTGAGGATATGAACAGACCAAAGGCAACCCTTCGATTACGCTCAGGGCAAGAAGGCCAAAGGCCAAAGACCGGAATAAATAAAATATCACAGTTGAAGTTTGATGAGAAGGGGTTGATCCCGGCGATCATCCAGGATTATAAAAACGGTGATGTATTGATGGTTGCTTACATGAATAAAGAGTCGCTAAAAATTACCCTTCGTGAAAAACGCACATGCTTTTATTCACGGTCGCGCAAAATGTTATGGAGGAAGGGCGAAACCAGCGGCCATGTTCAAAAAATAAAATCAATTTATTACGATTGCGATAAGGATGCCTTGCTGATTAAAGTTCAGCAAATTGGAGCAGCTTGTCATACTGGAGAGTGGAGTTGCTTCTATAGGAAAATGATTTAGATACTTGTAACACGTCACAGGTAGCACGTAACACGTGATGAGGTCGCCCCAGAACCTGTTACCCGTTACCTGTTACGTCCACTCCAAGTGGACTCGCCTAAATGTTTTTATATGGTGGCGAGGATACGTGTTACAACACGGTGACTAGATATGCAAATACATCCGTCTCCGAAAGATTTTGTTAAATTAGCGAAAAAGAATAATCTGATTGTTCTATCGCATAAATTCTATTCTGATTCGCTTACCCCGGTTTCTATCTATCATAATCTTTCAAAGCAATTCAAGGAAGAAAGTTTTCTTCTTGAGTCAGTTGAAGGAGAAGAGAAGATTAGCCGTTTTTCTTTTATGGGTTTTATGCCCATAGGGGTATTTAAAAGTAGAAGCAAAGCAATCAGCATAAAAAATCAGAAAGAAACAACTTTTGAAACCGAAAAAAACCCGCTCTTTGAACTTAGAAAATTAATGCGTGAGTTTAAAGTGGCACCTAAAGAAAATTTACGTTTCTTTGGGGGATTTGTCGGCTACCTTGGTTATGACCTTGTAAGGTTTTATGAACCGATAGGCGGCAGGAAAAAAGATTCGCTAAATACTCCCGATACTTATCTCATCCTTCCGAAATTTCTGATAATTTTTGACCATCTTAAAAAGCAAATCGAAATCCTTTCTTTTGTGAAGATAAACACAAAGCAAAACCTTAGAAGCTTATATGCTAAAGAGGTAAAAGTTATCGAAGGAATATTTAAAAAATTGCAAAATCCGGCAAGGCTAAAAACATTAACAATGTCCGGCGCGGCAAAGGCTAATCTTAAATCAAATTTAAGCAAGAAAGATTTTGTATCGATAGTTGAGAAAGCAAAAAAATACATAAGAGAGGGAGAAATAATACAAACGGTTCTTTCGCAAAGATTTTCAGTAGATTTTTCCGGCGACCCTTTCAACGTATACCGCTATTTGAGAATACTTAATCCGTCGCCCTATATGTTTTATTTAAACTTCAAGGATTTAAAAATTGCCGGATCAAGCCCGGAAATGCTTTTGCGCTGCGAAAAAGGCATTTTAACGACACGGCCAATTGCCGGAACCCGTCCGAGGGGGAAAGATGAACTTGAAGAAAAGAAGTTTGAGAAGTCATTACTGGATGATCCCAAGGAACGCGCGGAGCATATAATGCTTGTTGACTTGGCACGAAATGATTTAGGCAGAGTCGCCGAAAGCGCCAGCGTTACCGTTCCGGTATTTATGACCATTGAACATTTCTCTCACGTGATGCACATAGTAAGCGAGACAAGGGCACAGCTTAAAAAAGGGAAAGATATATTTTCTGCATTCATCAGCTGTTTTCCGGCAGGGACAGTAAGCGGAGCGCCGAAGGTAAGGGCTATGCAGATAATAAATGAGCTTGAAGGCCGTGCGCGGGGAATATATGCAGGAAGCGTTGGATATTTTTCCTTCACAAATAGCTTAGATACGTGTATAATAATAAGGACTATAATATTCAAGAACAGGAAAGCCTATATTCAGGCTGGAGCCGGTATAGTTATGGATTCAAAGCCTGAAAAAGAATATAAGGAAACGTTAAATAAAGCAAAAGCGCAAGTGTTAGCTGTTAGGCTGGCAAAAAGCTTAGTTTAAAAGGAGGAGACAATGAAGAAGACAATTTGTTTTTTTATAATTTTGTTTCAAGTATTTTTATTATCTTCTTATGCCGAGGTGAAAGCTGAAAGTAAAGAGGCTGCGGCGCAACCACAGCAGGCTGCTCCAATTACTGTCAGCCAGCCAGTTACGGAAGCCCCAGCAGTGGAAGAGGTTACTGCACCGGTAGAAGAAGTTACCGTACCGGTTGTAAAAAAAGAAGAAGTTAAAAAGAAGCCAGTAAAAAAAAGACAACCTAAGAAAGGAAAAATTAAAAAAGCAAAACCTCAAGAACCATGTCAAATGCCACAGGAAGCACAGGGTACGGTTGTCTTAAGAGAGCGCGTATCAGATCAAAATCCTTTACGTAAAGTTGCGCGTGGAGCTGTAAATACTACTTTGGGTTGGGTTGAAATTCCGCGGCAGATGATAAAAGTAAATAGGACACAAGGCGATATCGCAGGTGTATTCTGGGGCCCTTTAAAAGGATTTGCTTTCTTTGTTGGTAGAACAGCAGTTGGGCTTTATGAGGTAACAACGTTTTTACTCCCTCCATACAAGCCTGTTGTAACTCCTGAATTTATATTCTCGGAAAGCGACGATGATTAGTTGAAAGTAGAAGCGGATTTCCGCGGATAGTAACGCGGATTTACGCATGGTTATCTGTGCGTTTATCGGCGTAGATATCCGCGTTCATCCACATTTATCCCTAAAGGAGGGTTTATGGTTAGAATAAGATTAAGAAAACCGGGTAAGGTTGCGAAAGGAAGATATCATTTTAAAATGGTTGCGATGGAAAAACGCAATGCAAGAGATTCGGAATATCTGGAGCAAATCGGCCATTACGATCCTTCCAGAAAGCTTCTGAAAATAGATATCGAAAAATACGATAAGTGGATAAAAAAAGGCGCAATACCCACGGAAACAGTAGCCTCGTTATACAAGAGATATAAAAAGGAAAATAAATAGTAGAAGCGAATTCCCGCGGAACGTAGATATCCGCGAAAAGACACTTCTAAACCTACCCCTCGTGCCTGTATATCGGTTAAATTTCCTGGCCACAGGCCGTGAAATTTAACCGAAGCACTTCGGGGTTAATTCGCCCCGCCGTTACGTCGGGGCTCATTAAGGAGTTAAAATGCAACCAAATCCAGGCGCAGGTATGGCTAATATATTATTTCTCGTAGTTATATTCGGAATTTTCTATTTTATGCTAATCCGGCCCCAGCAGAAACAGCAGAAGAAACATCAGGAGATGATTAACAATTTAAATAAAAATGACGAAGTAGTTACCTTAGGCGGCATGCACGGCACAATCATAAACGTAAAAGAAAAAACTTTTGTTTTAAGGGTTGATGATAATGTTAAGATAGAAATAGATAAAAGCGCAATTTCTTATATAGTAAAAGCGAGGCAAAAAGAATGATTAGAAATGCTGATTTAAAAATAAGATACGTTATAATCGGCGCGCTTGTTATATTCAGTGCATTGGCGATTTATCCTTTGGATAAAAAAATAAACTTAGGGTTAGATTTAAGAGGTGGAATGTACGTATTGCTTCGTGCCGATATCTCTTCCATCCCTAAAGCTCAGGTTTCTGATGCGATAAGCGGAGCAATTGAAAAAGTCAGAACCAGAATCGACTCTTTCGGTGTTAAAGAAACTTCCATACAAATTCAAGGAGACAATTCCATTCTGGTTCAGCTCCCTGGTGCAGTAGATAGAGAAATAATCAATAAATTAAGAGAAGTAGGAAAGCTTGAATTCAATCTTGTCGTGGATGATAAAGAAAAGTTTGAAGCGGCGGTTAAAGGAAATGTTCCGGCAGGGTACGAATTAAAAGACTACAAAGGGGCAATTCTTATTCGTAAGGATGCTTCGCTCGCCGGAGCTGATTTATCCCAAAGCTCTGTTGGTTTCGATCAATATGGTACGCCTAACGTAAGACTTCAATTTACCGCAGAGGGCGCAAAGAAATTTGCCAAAGTAACCGAAGAAAATGTCGGAAAACAATTGGCAATTATCCTTGATGGAAAAATTATGAGCGCGCCGGCCATCCGCGAGCCAATATTAAGCGGGCAAGCTGAGATTACGGGCGATTTTACTCTTGATAAAGCCCGTACGATCGTTTCGGTGTTAAATTCCGGAGCTCTTCCGATACCCTTGGTGGTTGAGGAAGAACGAACAGTTGGGCCTCTTTTGGGCTCTGATTCCATAACAAAAGGAATAAATGCTTGTCTTCTTGGTGCGGCTTTAGTTTTTATTTTCATGCTCGTCTATTATTTCGTCGGCGGCGTTGTCGCAGATGTGTGCCTTGTTTTCAATATATTGTTTACCCTGGCAGCGTTAAATATATTAAAAGCAACCCTTACGTTGCCGGGTATCGCCGGTATGATCCTAGCTTTGGGTATGGCAGTTGATGCTAATGTTTTGATATTTGAAAGAATACGCGATGAATTGTCTGCGAATAAACCGTTAGGCGCAGCTGTAAAGAATAGTTTTGACAGGACATTTTTAACTATATTTGATTCAAATCTTACTACAATAATAGCAGCAGGTTTTCTTTTTATATTTGGTACAGGCCCTATCCGAGGCTTTGCTACAACACTTATTTTGGGTATTCTTATAAGTATGTTTACGGCAATTTTTGTAGGTAAAACCATATTCGCAACAATGCTTAAGGGTGGCTTGAAGAAAATGTCGATGCTTCAATTTTTCCCGGCTTCAAAGATAGATTTTTTAAAACCACGTTATGTTTGTATTGCGTTATCGGCTATCTTAATAGTTATCAGTATGTACGGATTCTTTTCAAAGGGTGAAGCAGTATACAGTATAGATTTTAAAGGCGGGCAGGTTTTGGAATACAAATTAACTCCTGCGCCTGCCATTGAAGATGTGAGAAAGATATTAAAGGATGCAGGCCTACCCGGCTTAACTATTCAGGATTTTAAAGATGTAAAAGGCGGAATAAACATAAAGAGCAAGGAAGATGTTGCCGATAAAGTAGAGGAAGTTCTAAAGAAAAATTATAAAGAAGTAGAAAGATTAAGAGTAGATAAAGTAGGGCCAACTGTAGGAGCATTGCTTAAAACTAAGGCGTTATGGGCAATTGCGCTTTCGCTTTTGGGAATTCTTGCTTATGTGTTTATCAGGTTTAAACATTTTGATTTTGCTCTTGCCGGAGTTATTGCGCTTTTGCACGACGTGCTTATCGCTCTTGGATTTGCCGCAATGTTCGGATATGAGATTGATCTTTTGATAGTTACGGCGCTTTTAACTATCGCAGGTTATTCCATAAATGACACAATAGTTATATATGACCGCATAAGGGAAATAGCTCCGCGCATGCATAAAGCTTCTATCTATCAGATACTAAACCAGGCATTGAATAACACATTTTCAAGGACGATAATTACGTCACTTACGGTATTTTTCGTAACGCTTGCTATGTATCTTTTAGGCGGAGAGGCATTGAAAGGTTTTTCTTTTGTGCTTTTGGTTGGTTTTATTTCCGGAGTTTATTCAACCATATATATCGCATCCGCCCTGGTTCTTGTTTTTCGAGGAGCTAAGGCTTAATCAAGTTAAACTTTCCAAGGTTGCGTCATTCGGTTGCGTTGTACGTAAAACGTTTGACGAATGACGAAACGAGCTCGCCCGCCGAAGGCGGGCAGACAGCCGATAGACGATATACATAACCGATTGGTACCTTTCCAATCTTCCCCTAAGGCCATGTTCGACACCCTCAAAATATACACAAATAAAGAGCTTTCCCTTGAAGCTACCAGTTGCGAACTTACAACTCTTGGATATCGCAGGGTTGATAGTGTGCTCGAGGAAGGAGATTTTTCTCTGCGCGGCGATACTCTTGAAATTTTTCCCGTCAATTTCACTTTTCCTTTGCGGCTTGAATGGGAATTTGATGTTGTTAGAAAAATATACAGTTTTGATAAAACCCTCAATAAAAAAATCATCGATTACGATTTCCTCATCGTAATACCCCATTTTAAAAAAGTAAAAAAATATACAAGTGAAGACTTTCCTCTCGAAGCGGTTTTACGCCTTAAAAGAGGCGATTTTGTAGTGCATACCAGATACGGAATCGGGAAATTTGTCGGCATAAAAAAACTGAAACTGAAGGAAAAAGAGGATTATTATTTTGAGATAGTATACGATAATAACGATAAATTATATGTTTCAAAAGAAGATGCTCATTTAATCCAGAAATATACAAGTTTTTCAATTAGAACGCCTAAGTTATCCCGTTTAGGTTCGCAAGAGTGGGTGCGCACTAAAATGCGGGTTGAGCGCGGGATAAAAGAATTTGCGCTTACACTTATGCGTATGGAGGCGCAGAGAAAACTTATAGGCGGGTTTAAATTTTCAGGTGACGTTCCCTGGCAGAGCCAATTTGAAAAAACTTTTCCTTACGAGGAAACTGAAGACCAGGCTAAGGCAGTAGTTGAAACTAAACAGGATATGCAATCTCCTGCGTGTATGGATAGATTAATTTGCGGAGACGTAGGTTATGGTAAGACAGAAGTTGCTATGCGTGCGGTTTTTAAGGCGGTTATGGATAATAAGCAAGTCGCATTCTTGGTCCCGACAACGATTCTTGCTTATCAACACTATAAAAATCTTTCCGGTAGGCTAAAAGATTTTCCAGTAAAAGTAGAAATGCTTAGCCGATTTCGTACGCCTGCGGAACAAGAGAAAATAATCAAAGAATTACGCGCTGGCAAAATCGATATTATAGTTGGGACTCACCGCCTTACCTCAGATGACGTGGGTTTTAACGACTTGGGGCTATTGGTTATTGACGAAGAACACAGGTTTGGCGTTGAGCATAAAGAAAAAATAAAAAAACTTAAAATAGGCATTGATGTTTTGACTCTTACGGCTACCCCTATACCGCGTACTTTATACATGAGCCTTATCGGGATTAGAAATATTTCTTTAATAAAAACTCCGCCCAAGGACAGGCTTGCGGTTAAGACAAAAGTTATCCAATACAATCCGAAAGCGTTAAAAGATGCTATAGTGCATGAAATAGCAAGGGGCGGGCAGGTATTTTTTATCCACAATCGCATAGAAACTATACCAAAGTGGGAAAAAATATTGAGAAATATATTACCCAAAGAAATAAAAATGTCGGTTATCCACGGCCGCTTGTCAGCAGGAGAAATTGAGAACGTGATGTTTGATTTTATCGAAAAAAAGATTGACTGCCTTCTTTCAACCGCAATAGTTGAGTCAGGAATAGATATACCCTCGGCAAATACTATAATCATAAGCGATGCGCATACTTTCGGCCTTGCGGATTTACATCAACTGCGCGGCCGTGTAGGCAGGTTTAATGTTCAGGCTTTTGCGTATTTGCTGGTACCGAATCTTAGTTCGATATCCAGCGAAAGCAGGCAAAGGCTTCTAATGATTGAGCAGTATTCTCATCTTGGCGCGGGCTTTGAAGTAGCCATGAGTGATTTAGAACTGCGCGGAGCGGGGAACATTTTAGGCAGACAACAGCACGGGTTTGTCTGGATGGTCGGTTTTGATTTATATTGCCGTATTTTAAAGAAAGAGATAGAATATCTAAAAGACGCTTTCAGGATTGAAGTTGGCTAGATATAATGGTTGCGTTAATCGGTTGCGGTTGCGCAACTCGTATCGGTTGCGTTGTACGTAAAACGTTTGACGATTGACGAAACGAGCCGCGTAACCGGCAGACGCTAAACGTATCATCGTGGGAGAGAAACAATGAAAAAAATATTTTTTGCAATTATATTTTTAGGGCTCACTCTTGGGGCCCATAGCGAAGAAATCACAAAGATTGTGGCAAAGGTTAACAGCCAGGTAATTACCGCAAAAGATTTGGATGACTACTATAAAGTGCTAACCTATAAAGTGCCGGGCGGGCCTGGTATTAACCAGGATGAAACAAAAGGTAAAAAAGAGGCTTTAACAAAATTGATTGAGGATAAGTTGATATTAGATGAAGCCAAGAAGAAGAATTTAGAAGTTTATCCGCACCTCGTGACAGGCCAGCTTAATAAGATAATTGAATCATATCCTTCGCGGGAAGATTTCGAAAACTCTCTTATCGAGCGTGGCCTTACCGTGACTGTTCTTAAAGAAAGAATATTAGGGCAATTTTTAATGCGCCAAGTGATAGATATTTATGTGGGCAGTTATGTTTCTGTTTCTCCCCAGGAAATAAACAGGTATTACGAAGAGCATAAAAATGAAATGCTTTCTCCTGAGAACTACTCTATCTGGATAGCTCAAAGTAAAGATAAAAACAAAATCGTTAAAATTGCTCAAACTATAAAAGAAAAAGGCATACTCGAGGCGGAAGGAGAATACCCAGATGAGATTATAAAGCTTGAAACTAAGATAAGTGAGCTTAAAGAAGAAATTGCTCAAGCTCTTCTAAAATTAAAACCAGGCGAGCATGTCATAAAAAATATAGATAATGTCAATTATTTAGTGTATTTAGAAAAGATTATCCCGCCGAAACAACTTACCATCGAGGAGGCTCAGGAAATTGTGCGTAGTATTATCTGGAATAATAAATTCCGCCAGAGGTTTGAGGAATGGGTGAAGCAGCTTAAGGAAGGCGCAGTTATAAAAACTTATCTTTAATCCAGCCTATTTTATGTCTAAAGAAAAAATCATAGTTACCATAGGGGATCCCGCTGGCTGCGGACCGTATATTACATTAAAAGCAATCGAAAATTTAGAAAATTGTGGGGCGGAATTTTTTGTTGCCGGCGATAAAAAAATATTAAACCGCTTTGATATTTATAAAAAAATAAATAAGCGAATAACTTTGATTGATTTAAATACACCCGGTATAGATAAGCTAAAACCCGGGCATATTTCAAAGCTTTCGGGCTACGCTAGCATCAAGTATCTTAAAAAGGCTCTGCAAATTATGAGCGAATACGGTATAAATCGGCTCGTGACTGCTCCGCTGTCAAAAGAGGCAGTGCAGTTGAATTTGTCCGATTTTATCGGCCATAGCGAATATCTGGCTGATTATTTTAAGTGTAGGATAGAAATGATGATGGTTTCCGCAAAGCTTAAAACAGTTTTATTTACTCGCCATGTCCCGTTTAAAAAAGTGCCGGTTTTTATAAATAAAAGCAATCTTAACAATACCTTTAGCCTGGTTTTGAAATCACTAAAAGGC
>Ga0265297_10001015_pt1 | contig 70936 bp, 109 predicted proteins | sample Munlanlwell13791_FD_192502 | JGI IMG/M metagenome (GOLD analysis project Ga0265297, IMG submission 192502) | Leachate microbial communities from a municipal landfill in Southern Ontario, Canada - Leachate well 137-91 | ecosystem: Engineered > Solid waste > Landfill > Unclassified | place...
AGCTTTCGAATTATTGAAAAATCCTTTGTTCGCCGTATAGTATTGCTTAATGAATTTAAAGTATCCACCGAATTTTTCTATTTGTCCAATCATATCAAGCAGGGCTCCGAGATCGGCCGGCCCTTTTACAATTGGGGACCCGGTAAGAGCCAGACATACTTCCTTATCCTTACAAAGAGGCTTAATGGTTTTAAATCGCAGTGTCGATCTATTTCTGCACTCGTGAGCCTCATCAATTATTATCGATTTGAATAAATTTTCGTATCCCTTGGTAATAACCTTTTTATTAGTTTTACCAGCCCTCGCCCCTTTGGTTATTTCGATTTCCTGAATATGATCCGTGAATAAAGTCCTTGCCCCATCATAATTGATGATTCCCACATCCATTAATCCAAGTTCAATATACTGTTTGAGCATTGGCATCCTTTTTTTATCAAGGATTAAAACTTTCTTATTGGTAAACTTTGCCCATTCATCTTCCCAATTATATCGCAGTGATTTCGGGCAAATTACCAGCGATGGAAAAGTATCAGTTCCTAATACTGTGGCGATTGCCTCGACTGTTTTACCAAGCCCCATCTCATCACCAAAAATCACACGTTTATTTTTAATGCCATAATCTGCCCCGGAATTCTGGAATGGATAAAGAGGCAATTTGAGAGGAAGATTTAATTCAACATTTTCGGCATTATAACTGGCTTCCAGATTATCGTTTATATTTCGGAACATTGATTTACCCTTTTCTGTTACAATGAATCCGAATTTTTCCCCGAATGCCTTAACCTCATCGGCTTTACCAAGAGGAGCATTCCAGTACTTCTTTTCCTGATTCCATCTGGCTCCTTCAATGGCAGATATCTCCTTGTAAAGTTCCCTGCTATATGGAAATTTAATTACAAATAGATTATCATCATATCCGATGAGGTTGAAACTTTTGTTTTCATAGTATGCAGATTTTGGTATCTGGATGGTTACTTTGGGAACCGTATCAAAGTCAAACCCCACTTTCTTGAGAGTAAGAGTGTGGGGTTTCAGAAGTTCGTAAACCCGATGGGCATCCGAAGGTGACCAGTTAGGGTTCAACCGGCATCGCTTTAGAAATTCTGCAGTCCCATTGACGGCTGAAGGGGGAAGTATTCTTTTTATAAATAGTTCCCTGAAGGATAAAAGTGCCTGTTTTAATTCCGGATAGCTTCCTGAGTCTCCCATAGGTATTCTTCACCAATGATTTTACAATTCGCCTGACTAAGATCGTGAACGACATCTTCGTAATGATCCAAAGGAACTTTTATTGTCCTGTAACCATCACCGATATCTGTATAATCCCTTCTTAATTGGGAATCCCTTACTCTGACAGGTATATCATAAAATTTAGCTGAAATAACTATGTGTGTGGGTACACCTTTATCCTTAAACAATTGCGCCCGCTTCCGGCTTAATTCGCTCTTATAGGACTCCTCAGAAAAAAGAGTTACTGTTTTATGGAGTATGTCCCATGAAGTGTGGGATAATTTTCCCCGGAGTTCATCCTGAATCCGGCGAAGCCTGGCATCCTCGAAGGTTTTCATATCCTCGAATTCCCACTGCCTGTTTAAAATTGTATCGATAACAATTGTTTTCATATCTGTTATTGTTGCTCCACAAATATAAATATATTTCACAAATATAAAAACTTATTTTATAAACAACAAAACTATCCTCCCGGAAGGAGCATTAGCAACAATAATCCTATTTAGGGGGGAAATGGGAGGATAGTATATCCAAAGATTAGAATTTTTCTAATTTTTTAATCGTAGTATGAAAGATATTATCAAATTCAATATTCAAATAATCATGAATGTGCTTGCACTTTTTCGGCGGATTCAATTGGCAGTCATAAATTGTCCTTATAACAACCTTGTAAATATCGGTTTTCCATGATTCGTTTATAAGTATGGCTATTGATACACCTTTATACTTAAATTTTGCAAGATGGGCATCATTGGCTTTGAACTGATTATTAATGATCATCTGAATTCTGTTTTCAATAGATGCCCTTTCGGAATCAATATTATTATTAATGATAATGTCCCTGATAAAACAACTTATCTCAAGCATGGCATTATTACAAGCCATATAAACCGCCGATTCACATGCCGGAAGGGAAATGTTTTCATTATACTGGTTTACCAGAATTGTTATTTTGTCGGTAAGTTCCCTAAGAAGGCTATAAATCTGTTTTTCTGATTTTCTCTTGAGCGATTCTTTTAACCAAGTTAATAATATAGGGCTTGCCACGAGAAAAGTTATTCCAAATATAAAAACTACAAAATTGCCCATGCCCACATCCTTTAGCAATTGTGCTAATTCGGAGATTGATTCTTTACCTTCCATTTTCCGGATTTTGATTTAGCTTTTCTTTTATTAGTTTTATCAAATATGTGAATTTTGCTGGTTTCTGCAATACGCATGAACTCTCGACTTGTGGGCATTTTTTTATTGCATCTGATAATGAGTAGATTCCACTTAAAATAATTATTGGAATTTTTTCAACCGAAGGATTTTTTTTTATTTCCCGGACCAATTCATCACCGTTTATTCCGGGAAGGAACAAATCAATGATGAGAAGATCGGGAAATTTGGTTAAAGTTTTCTCAAGGGCATCAAGCCCATCCGTACAACTAATCACATAATAATCGTGAACATTAAGAAATTCGTTATACAATTCCAGGGAAGTGAGATCGTCTTCAACCAGGAGAATAGTTTTCATTATTTAAACCTTAGTGCCGGTTTTCCTGTTATGGAATCAAAATATGCCTCTGCTTCTGTCACGCTGTCCGAATAAATAATCATATTGCCATAAATCTTTGTCCGCTTCAGCGAATCCATCCAAGCCAGAAAATTACTCCGCATAGTATCCACCTGATAAATTGATTGCTCCCGGTATAAAGTTGCCTCATCCAGTGCATCTTGTTTCAATGAATCAAGTTTTAATCTGCGGGCATTATATAAAGAATCCAATTTTGAATGCCTGACTGAATAAATGGAATCAATAATCTTTTTAATTGAATCCACATTTGGGCAGGATTTAATGTTCACAATAAACGTGTCCACAAGGCAAGTATCGTAAGGAACCCGGACGGGCGTACAGTCCGGGTTCTTACAACATGCAACAATAATGAACATGATAAAAACGCACAATCCAAAAAACCTCATCATTTCTTTGATTTCATTAACCTGTTAAGTCCTATTTTATGAATTCCCATCGCTGTAAAAATCCCAAAGAACATTTTTCCAAGTTCATGGGGGATTCGAAGCGGGGGATATATGAGAGCGAATATACCGGCAAGAGCTATGCCTGTTAAAAACACTTTCCATTTGATACCCATCGTTTTTTTGCCTTTTTCTTTTCTGGTTTCGTCCATGCTTTGTGTCTGATTATTAATTACCCATGAAACCAATAGAAGTGCCATTACAAAAACCCAATTGATATACCCGAAGAATTCCTTTAACCCGTCGAGAAGTTGTTTATAAATCAATTCTTCCATAATTATAGGGCTTTTGTCATTACAGTATAGAACCAATCTGTGCCATCGCTTTCAACCTTATAAAGAAGCCCTGTACCATCAGTGTCTTTAATAGTAACCTGAAATCCTGCACCTGCAAGTGTAGCAGATACTCCGACAATGGCTGTAATTTCGGCTGCCGTTGGTGTTCCATCAGTTAATGATCCTGATAATTGTTTAGTTATAATTCCATTTACACCTACAATAAATTCGTATACATTTGATCCTGTTGAACCGACTCTAAATTCATCATAATCAATACTTAATTCAAAATTTTTAGTATTTGCCTGATCTGTAACATTAAAATCAAGATACCCTGTTTCAACAGATTCAAAATTAAATTCAAATTGACTGTAACCATCAGGGGCAACAAAAAAATCTATTCCATCCCATACAAATGATGATGTATCTTGTGTTGTAACACTAAAATTTCCGGTTGATATCTCTATAATAGGGCTTCCTATTCCTGCACCAATACCAACAGTAGGATCGCCACCATTATTGTAAATATATAATCCTGTTTGATGAATATCATTTAGTGCAATACCGATTCCTTTAGTACTATCGACAAGATGATCCAAATAATTATTCATATTGGATAATTTTGTTGTATCCTCATCTGTATATAAACCAGAATTAGCAAAACCGGCACCACCTCCTCCATAATTAGCATCTGCATAGCTTTTTGTTATTAAACTGTTATCCCGGATTAATAAATTGTCGTAACTGTTATTGAGATATTTTAATGTAGTATCAAAAGCAAATTCATAATCTGCCACCCCTGAATGTCTTGAAATATTAAAAGAATTTGAATCTATTTTAAATCCAACATCTTTCGAATTGTCTGGATTTGTCCAGTAAAATTCAAAAATCCCATTATCATAAGATGATAATCTTATTTCAAAAAAACCTCCACTAATAGGGTCTTCCATGTAAAGAGTTGTATCGGTTATGTAATTATTATTTTCTCCTCCAATGCTCCCCTCAACAATAGTATCATTGCCAACTATTAGTGTGTCTACAAATATTTTTTTTGTTGGAACTTGAAAATGAGAGGCTGTTAATGTTACAAAATCAAACTCGGTGCATTCATTTGAATTATCATAAATATGCAATGTATAACTCCCCGGATTTGAAGTTATCAATAAAGGCCCTTTGACATAATTTGTCAAACCAGTACCAGTCCAGTAATATCGTAAATCTTCACTGTTCCCTGCCGTTCTACCTCTTAAACCTATTGCGCCTGGAAGAAAAAGAGTATCAATATCTACACCCGTAGTTGTATTCGATAGGGTAATGGTAATACTGGTATCTGTGGTACAACCTGTCTCAGTATTTGTTACTGTCAACGTAACGGTTTCTTCAAGGAATAATACAGCCGTTTGATCTGTTCCTAAATCTCCACTGGCCGAACCATCCCACTGCCATGTCACTGGTTGATTTGATTGCGCTGTTAAAATTACCGTCGCATTAACACAATCTAATTGACCATTATTTGAGGCACTAATAGATGAATGTAAATTATTGCAATCAATTGTTGATCCTATTACTATCGGAGTATGAATGTGCGTATATCTTGCATTCCCCTCATAATAAAGAGTAACCGTCCTATTCCCCCCGGACGTTGTTTGCGCAAAATATTTAACCACAATCCTATCCGTTAAGTCGACATTGAAGTCTGATTGCACTGTTTCAAAATCAACCTCCGCCGGTGTAACAGAATTTAGTTCCGGTGTCGTGACATTAAATAATTCGGTTTCAACCCCTAAAGAACTTCTCTTATAAACCCGGATTGTAACCGTTGTATTTCCAGTACCGGCATCAACCTGGAACCAGGACATAAACGTCCATACGCCTCCAGGTATAACATTCAAATTCATTGCCTGTGTTGCGAATTCCTGAATAACCACTGATCCTGATACTGAATTAACGACTGCATTATTTGTCGCTTCCGGGTCCTCCTGTGCAATTGTTAGTAACTGATTATATCCAACAATATCAGAAGCCTCAGAATGTAAAAATAAAATAGACTGGCCCAAGGCAAAGCCTGCACCATCAATCGCATTGTTTACAAAATCCTGTGTCGCAATTAAATCCAGGGTATCTCCCTTAACTAAGGGTTTTGAAACAGCTTTAAATATTTTGCCACCCTTAGTTTCAATTATCAGTGAATCCCCACTGGAATGGATATCGACAATCGTATCTCCGCCGTTTATGGCAATACCACCTCCATTTCGGAAGATTCCGTCTCCATTTGAAATAAATCCCTTCGACATGAATTGTTGCCCGAACCCGCAAAGGGAAAACAACATCAATAATGATAGTAAAATAAATTTTTTCATATTGTTACAGTTTATGATTAATAATGAGTGCTTTTATCTGAAGAATATCGGCTATGTTACCAACATTATAATTGAGTTCAATGTTACGTCCATTGAAAGCTGCCCCCCTGAACAATTGCTGAAACTTGTCAACATTTGGGATCATCTGAAAATCCATACTTGGAGTTACCCCATCGTGGGTTATAACCAAAGTAAATTTGGTTCTTGCCTTTCCGGATTTTAACACTCCGCCAATTTCAATAACATCATCTTCATTGGTTCCGATTACCAATTGACCGGTTTCTTCATTTGCCCAGGTTTGTTTTAAAAATGTCTTTTTCATGCCTTTATAGTTTGAATTTGTTAATTATTGCCTGGATTGTGATGGATGCCCCCAATGAACCAACATCGTACGATAATTCAATATTGCTTCCATTAAATGCTATGCCGGTGAATAAAGTTTCAAACTGAGTCCGGTAAGGATTCATCTGAAAATCGAATTCAGGATCAGTGCCATCATGAGTAATTATTAAATCGAACTTCGTTCTTACTGTTCCTGTTTTCAGGAGCCCGCTTATATGGATTATATCATCGGAATTTGTACCTACAACTATGACATCGGTTTCTTCATTTGCCCAAGTATCATTTAAAGTCAGGAAAAAAGATCGTATTGACAGGAATTGGGAGGCTGTATTTGCTCCATCACTTTTTGCGATCAGTACATCATTAATCTGTAAATTTTCAAAAGGCAATAAACCGGTTATGATTCCTGCAGCGGATATTCGCCATAAATCCCCGGCTCTTATCGCCCCTCCACTTCCGGAGCCAGATATTGGTAATGCCCCTGCGGCCGCACTATGATCGCCTCTCCAAGATACACCCAGGGCAAATAATTGAGATTGTGTGATAAAAGGATTTGAATTCGATGGACTGGCAGACTGATCCATAGCAGCTTTTTGATTAGCCGTTGGGAACCTTGTATCAGTTGTTAATGCGAATAAGGCCGTATCAATATTAACATTAATGGCAAAGAAGTCAGATGCAACAGCGGCGCCATTGATACCTGCAAAAAGGAGATCACCGATTTTAACTTTTGGTTCAGGTACCAACCCGGAAATAGTACCGGCAGTTCCTATTTTCCAGAAATCACCCTTCCTGACTGCACCTGCAGTACCGCTTCCATTTGTTGGAAGTTCACCCGTTGTGGGATCATAAGGCCCTCTATATTTTTCATCAGCATTGCCCGCTCCCACCACAGCAGCGAACTCATCCTTTGTGCCGACATATTTATAAAATGAAATGGTCGGGGGCATATTAACCGGAGCCCCGGCATAGAAATATAATACTCTTGAATATTTGGCTTTCAACCATCGATTTTGTCCGGATGGTATTACATTACCGAGACTATCTTTAACTACCCAATTATAAGAACCATCTCCGTAATTAAAAGGGATGGCATCTATCAAATCCGCATGATAAAATGCTTTATTGTTTCCCGGAACCTGAACCAGGGCAACATCCACCTTCCTTTGAACCACTCCCAACGTTTCGTCTGGATCGAGCGTAGGAGCCGTCGTTGGAATCAAACTTCTTTCAGTCCAGATACGATCATCCAGTGGCGATTCCTCAAAATACTCTTTATCAGTATTTGATTCTATCACCCCCTGCGATAACTTGAAAAGAAGAAAAATTGCTTCCTGTTGTGTTAGTAATTCCATTTTTAAACAATATTAGTCACTGTGATTGTTTGAAATTTTTTTGTCGTATCACTCGGCAATCCGATCCGAATGTACAGCAATCCTGTTCTCGGTGTTGGTCCAAAAGTTACCCTTTTCACCGTTGCCGAACTTTGGTTATATACCATTGAAGGATCACCATTATTAACAGGGCTTCCCACACCCGGATAAGAAGCATTCGCATCGATCCATCCGGTAGCTCCATCGACTTTAATATAAATCCGGATATCAGGAGTTTCAACCCCTGAAAAATTGACTGCCCCAATGAAATTAATGGTAAACCCGGAGGCATTATTTAAAGAAATTGCAGCTATCGGAACGACATATCTCCATCCCGTTCCCATTCCAGAACTATAATCGGGCCCTGCGACCGGGAGATTGCCTGAAAAATTACCGGCGGGCCATTGATGAATTCCATTTAATTGCTGCAGTTCCTCAGTATAAACAGTTTTTAAATCCTGTTCAGGATCAAAAGATGCACCATAACCGGAAGCAGGGTATTGACCACTGCCGGAAGTTCTTCTATTGGTTTCATTTGAAACAAGATCAACCCTTGCACCGGTTGCATGGTTATTAATGGTTCCTGCCACCGCTTTACTATTGTATCCGAAGATGGAAATAATAATATCTTCTGAATAAACTGCAGCTAAAACATTGACTTCCTTATCGACAAATAGCAAATCTGCACCTTCAGCAGGTGTGGATGCGGGGGGAGCAATGTCGAGAGAGCTTACCTGTAAACCGGAAAGATTTGCAACCTTAGTCGGATGATAATGTTTTCCCACAGCCCCTTCAACAGTAAATGCCAGTAAAATATCATCTCCTTGGGATAAACTCGGTACCCCGGAAACATATCGGCTTACTGAAACAGGCAAAGTAACAAATACGGCAGAAATTGTTACTAATCCTGGATCATCAACGTTAAATGTAAGCAAGGCACTGGCTCCAGTTATGGAATGAACGAGCCTGTAAGTATGTTGAGCAAGTGATAAAGCAGTGTCCGAAATGATACGGGCCAATAGAACTTTATAAATACCCTGCCCGATTTCTCCCTGCAAAGGATCACTTTCATTAACGATTATTAGTGATGAATATGTCCCTGAATCATCCCCTGCAGTTAATGTTTTAACCCCATCTGCAACCGTATCAATTTCAGCAGTCAAATCACCGGCATCGGCATTGTAAACATCTGCGATTTCGGCTTGTGGGGTTGTATCATCGGTACATTGATGGCTCGTTCCTGTTCCGGATGCAACTGCTGTATATAATGCCATTACCAAACTTCTCCCTGCAAGATTAGCAGGTGGAGCCGGTATAAGGGCATTGATCTTAGCATCATGATCATCGAGCGCATCCTGAACATTGGTGAATACTAAATGGGCATAAGTTACGATTGCAGCTGATATCCCTCCTCCACCGGAGCCCTGCAGGACAAATTTAGCAGGATGGGAATCCGGAGTTTCCCCGGCAATGGTTACAGCAATGGTAATGTAAATATTATCGTTATAACTGATGAACTCGTTTTGTTCATAAATCTTCGTGGGCTGATATTTTTCAATCAATCCCCGGCTCTGGATAACATTGATCAATTCCGTTTGCAGTAATGTCCCGGTTATGGATTTTGTTCCATTAGCCTTTATTTTATCGATTATGCCCTGTATCAAGGCAACCGTGCCTTTATTTGCCATCGCCTGATTCTTTTAATTTTTTCTTCATGCTTTCAATAGTTGCAAGCCCCCCAATTACCCTCTCCCGTTCCTGATACATGCCATTCAACCTGGCCTGCATCTGATCCATTTCCTGATGGGCTTGATTGAGCATCCCATCTAAATTTGTTAATTGCGAGCGGAGTTCTCTTTCTTCATTTTCAAAAATTTCAGCTTTCATGTTCATTAGTTTTTAAGTGAATCAACTTCTTTTTTCAGGTCCTGAATGGCTTTTATTAAGATGGGAATAAAACGATCATATTGAATTGACCAATAACCGGTGTCAGGTTTATCAACAAAGGAGCCCATAACTTCATTTAATTCCTGCGCAATCATACCTGTCCGTAATTTTTCATTTTTAATAAAGTTAAAATCCCGAACACGAACCTTCATAATGTCATTTAATCCTGATTTTGTATCGACGATATTTTCCTTTAATCTCTGATCAGAAGGGCTATGAGTTTGGTTTAAACCCCAAATTTCTATACCTCTTATTCCACTTTCAGCATTACCAATGTATCCATCGACACCTCCATAAACATTCATAAATCGAATCCATTCATATTTTCCTTCAGGGCTATTCCAAACTGGTAATTGGACATTTATACCGACACATTTTGGATAGGAAGCATCATCTTGAGCTACACCTCCAGTTGCAACCCATAAAATATGAGGATACGAACCATGTATTCCTTTTCCAGAAAATTCATGTCCTATGCCCGTCGTAGTACCTTCAGCCCTATCGTTATCACGGGCATATAATGAACCATTCAAATATAATTTTCTATCCGCAGAACCAGAGGTACTTCCAATTGCAATCATTCCATCAGAACGCATATAAATTCCATCTGATTCTCCATCATAAGTAATCCTATGCCCACCTGTGCGCATGCGATTATAAAGCCGTGTAGTTCCAGATGTTATTTTATCATAACTCAAATTCGGGATGCGATCCGAACTTAAAGTCCCCTCAGTTATCGCTGAAGCATTATGACCATGATCACCCCTTGCCACTGAATTACCAACTCCGAAAGTTCCACCGGAACCAATAAAATTATAAATAACATGATTCCCAAGCCCTAAATTCGTCCGGGAAGTCGCTGCAGAATCAAATGTATTATCGCACCTTCTGGAATTGCTTAAACGGCTATCATTGCCCTGGCAAACTGTATCCGCAGCAGATCCAAAATTTTTATTGAAAGCCGTATTTTTACTGAAAACCGGCTCATACGTTCCGGCATGTAAATGATCCGTTCTTGCCACACTTCCTGCTGTTCCAAAGTTTGCACCACTGCCCCCGTAGTTATGGGTTACATGATTCCCCAGCTGCAAATTATTTCTGAATGTTGCTTTATTGGCAATGTCCGCACCATTTTGATCTATCTTGAGCCTGTTTGCCAGTTCGGTTTGCTGAGTTGTGTTAAGGCTTTCAATATTTTCAATTCTTAACCTGAACCCATTTTTTGACCAATCCGGGATCACTTCTTTCTGAAACAAAACACCTGCCTCGCTCAGAGATGCCATAGAAGCGGGTACGTATAAATACCCGATGAGTAATTGCCTGCTCGGATTAGTAAGTGAAGGTTTAACCGGTGAACTGGCAGCCGTCCCTTTGATTACCATGTAAACCCCCGGAACTCCTCCGGTTACTTCTGAATAGTAATGCTCAACCACAATGGCATCCCATCTCGGTAAAGCTCCGCCGGGATCAATACTTAGGATAATACTTTCATTTTCTTTTATCGTGACACCCTGCTTCGTAATAAGTACACCAATGGGATCAGACAATAGTTCGTTTTTATCATAGTATTGAATTCCTGATGTTACATGTGCCAAAATGAAATTAAAACCGGCTTGCTGCTGCCAATCAAAACCCCTGTAAACCCCTGGTTCTATTAAACCAAGAAGCCTCTGGTTCATCTCAAATGTTGAATCGTCGGCACGAAATTCAAATGTTCGGAATTGGCTCATATTTTCAATTATTGTTAGTTCCTAATTTACTAATTCTAAAAATCATTCACAATTAAGTTAAAAAGTCCTCATTAAAATCCTCATTAAAGTCTGCGCCGTCAACCACTTCGATTTCTTCGACATCATTTCCATTATAGGTAACAACATTGAGCGCAGCATTTATTGGTTCATTTATTTCAATGACATTAAATACAAATTGGCGCATCTGATCTGTCATTGGAATGGTACCTGTTAATGCAACCTGGTAATACCCGGAAACGGAACCAGTTGAATCCAGTACCGGCCTTTCTTCGGAATCCAATGTCAAAGTATCATGATCAAATCCTTCGGATGGAACGCTCTCGGTAATCACACATGTATCAAAACCTATCATCCTGAAAAATTGAATATAAGCAGGAATACTGCCTTTAATATCATATAGCCTGAAAAGTAATGGGATTAATTTTTTCCTGAAATAATTATCAGCAGATATGGGTAAATCAAATCCCATTAGATATTCCTTATAAATGATATACTTATCCAGTACTTCGTATGGGCTGATAATATTGTTAATAAAGTTGTTAATAAGGCTTAATTCATTATCATCCATATCCCCTGCCAGTAATTCTTCAAATCGCTGGTGAAAACCTTTGTTATCAACATCCTTGTTAATATCATCGATTTTGGCTTGGAGCCCGAAGTAATCAAATATTTTATTTTTCAGTATAAACATTATGATATCCCTCCCTGACCGGTTATTACGACATCAGAAGAATCAGCAACAATAATGGAGAATTCATTTAGCTGGATTACACCCTTGTTAAGGTCCGGCTTCGGATAGGTATTGAAAATATAAATGTCATTCGTAACATAACTATCCGCTAAAATTGTGAATTCAATTTCCGGCAATGTAATGGTATCCCCTACATTGAAAGTATTTATAAAGGCATTATTCTTAAAGAAATTGAAAGATGTTGAGGTAACAAATTGAATCTTCCATTGATTAACAACGCTCCCTGCATTTATTACCTCAATGAGCCAATTAAGTGCAATAGTGTCCGGATCACTTGGGGCAGGATATGGAATAATGCCGATATTTAGAATCTGGCTATTCTGAATGCCATCCGTTGATTCAAGTGATTCATAAAGATCACCAATTACCAATCTGCCATTTATATCTGCACTCTCCCATGAAAGTAATGTTAATACATTAGTTTTTGCCCGGTTTACGGCATCTGCACGATTATATCCCGGAAGTACTGTAACAATTGCTTCTATCTGGAGCCTGACTTCTCCCACTGGTTTGGATCGCACTTGGGTTGTTATCATTCTTTTATCATCAAAGAAATCTTCAACTGCAGTTAAAAGTACGCTGCTTGCAATACCCCCCCCAACGGGAACAATATAAACAGTCACTCCGGTTGTAATATCAAAGGAAACATCAGCTTTTGCCACTCCCGGGGCCAATATTGCAATATCCCTATAATCCTGTTCTGTTACTGCCCTCATTTTTGTCCTTAGAGAAAGAGGGATGTTTTTTCTCAAATCCTCAAGGCTTTCAATATCTGATCCGCCATTTGTCGGGTCCTCATTATAACATTCAATGGTAAGGCTTCCCGGAAGGGTTATAGTATCCACAATTTCTACAATGGAATTTGCAGGAACATTGCCCGATTTACCTATACTCGTATAATATTCCAGTTCTATGTTTGCAGCTGATTGAGGAATTTCCCCGGTAATATCATCACCAAACCGGATGATCATTGCCTGATCCTTATTTAATCCTCCAACAAAGTGTCTGTCTTCGGGTTTTGAAAATGCGAAGGTATCAACGTGGGTAAATATCTGCGTTCCTGCAACGGTAACAGCTATCGATTTATCTGCAACATTCTCCTCTAATACGATAACCTGATTTTGTGAACCATCAGATTGCCCCCATACAAATTTTTCAACATGTGTCCATTGCTTGACATTGGCATCGACAGTTGTTTCCCCTATGCCGATTGTCACTTCTTCCAATGTAAGAAATTCAATTAATTGCGGAGTTTGAACCTTAGTTCCTGCAGGAATGATGATGGGTGATGGCGCCGCTTCGCTAACTTCAAACGTTACCTGCCCCGTCGATGGTACCACACCATGAATCCTGTAATTTGCAGCATTGGCATGATCAACCATGCTGTCATATTTCCGGCACGTTGATAGAAATGCTTCCCTTGCCCGATGATCCAGATAATATCCCAACATTTCACCAATCCCGCTCCAGATGGTTACCATTTTGATAAATTCATTCGAAGGGGTATGATCGGTTATCTCCGGAATACCATTAATGGGATTCTTTATCTTAGCGATGATGGCATCCCTAATTTGAAAGTAGCTGCGCTGTACATAGCCAATCCAAGGATTATTCATAATTTATGCAATTAATTCTCTGTAAAATGGATAAATAAAACTGTCAATTTCATTGCGTTGTTTATGCGCAAAATAAATAATGATATTCTTTTGGGCTTCTCCAACATTCTGAAATCTTATATCGAGAATCCTGGCCCTCTTTTCCCACTTCGCTAAAGCGTCGAGAACATGAAACCGGATAAGGCTTTCAAGAATCCTGTCGTTGGTTTCAAACTTCAATTTTTGAAGATTGCTTCCGAAATCCTCCATCATGAAATATGATCCAACAGGAGTGCTAAGAATGACAAATATGGACTGTTTTATTGAGTCCATGCCATCCACTTTAGCCACCTGCGCCCTGTCTGTTGGCTGAATTGGATACTTAAACGATCTTCCTAAATAATCAAAAGCCATAATAATAAATTTACAAAATTAAACCGGCTTATCGGCTATAATCCCCGTGAGGTTACCCGATGCTGTGACCGGCCCGGTAGAACTCACAAAAGCTGCTGTTACAACATCCGCAGGTGTAATTAAACATTGTTTTCCCTGAAGGATTCTTTCCACGTAGCTTGTTACTGCATCTGCCAGCATATTTGCTTCTTTATCGATTGCATCGTCCTGGCTTTTGCCTTCGGTACCATCATAAACTTTCAATTCGTTTTTAATGGCCCTATAATCACTTATGAATTGTTGTTTGCTCATTTCATCAAGGTATTAATGTCCGTTTTAGCTTGGTTTAATTGGGTGACTGTATTGGGAGCAAAATTACCGGGTCCGGAAGGGGTTGTAATCACTGCCTGAATAAGAGAGTCGAGCCACGAATCCAAGATTGTTTTAAAGTTTTTCCCGCCAAAATTGATACTTATTTTATCCGAAATCTCAACATTATTATCACCAAATTTGATCAACACTTTATCTTTATTGGCAGTAATTGAAATGGAATCATCAAATCTCAGTTCAATGAGTTCATTTACCTCATCCAATAAAAACCGATATCCTTTCGGTGTAGTAATTAAATATTTTCCTATTTCGGCATCCTTCGGGGCATAATCTTTTGGTATCCATCCATAATTCCATATCGGATATTCAGGCATACCATTTTCAAATTCAACCCAAACAGGATCGCCAACTTGGGGAATACCATAAATCCCGATCCCCTTACCAGTGAACATTCCTTTTGGCAATGCCCACTTTTTAAAAGCCTTATCACCATAAACAGCCGGACATTTCACAATTAACCTGCCACGAATATCCGGATCGTTATTATCTTCGACAGTTCCTTTATAGTTGCCATAAAACATGCCATAATACTCAAGCCCGTGTTTTTGTATATTTTCCCTGAATTCTAAAAATGGGTTCATTTCTTTATCTCCTTTCCATTTTCATCATAGTAAACTAAGCCCACTTTTGTTGTCTGATCCGGATTCTTTTGCCCGACGGTGTTATTAACTTTTTTAACATCCCCGCTTTGGCTCGAAACCGTTTTATTGGTTGCATTCTTTTTTAGGTCCAAGGTTGTCACCCCTCCGGACCCGGTTATCACATTTGTCACTTTTTTAATATACCAGTTGCCTTCATGCTTCTTTGCGACACCTCCAATTGTGATAATTTCTTCTGTTTCAATATCCGGATCGAGTTCGATAACTAATTCTGCCTCCATAGTATCAAGCATTGCATCATTTTTGATACTTTCCGTTTTCTTTTTTACCTCCGATTGTTTATTATCCGGGGTTACGATATGCCTGCCTCCGTCGGAATCTGAAACCTGAAGTTGATTGCCATTCGCATCATAATTTACAAATCTTTTCCCAAGCCCGGATTCGCTCGTATTATCATCATTGGAAAAGAATTTTAAAAGGGAATTCGTATCGGTATCCATTCCGAATGCACCGACTGTATTGCTGCTTCCATCCTTTTGCTTTACCTGTGGACGAAAACGATTAACAGTCCCATTGGGATCGCCATAAGTAAATACACGCTTTGATTCTTTTGCGAGGTCTCTGTTTATAAAATAAATCTTATTGTCCCTGACATAAAACTTGAGCCCTTCCTTAGTTGCCAAATACTTGATAAAATTATAATAGGTTTTACCACCTTGAGGGATCGTATACTTGGTGGTAGTATCTATTATCTCCGTCTCGAAATTAAATTTTTGGGCTATTTCTGCAACGATTTCCGATGATGTTTTTTCTTCATAGATAATTATTGAAGTTCTTTTTTTCAGGACGAATCCCTGATCGGTGCATTTAATTACATGCTGGATTGAATCGGTATATGTTGTATCGAAATCCTTTATTTTGGCGATGCGCTTTGCCGATTGTTTGCCTCCAATGAATCCATAAAAAAAAACCAGTTCCTTACCGACTTCTAATTCTGAACTATCAACAAAATCAATACTGGCACGGTTGCATCTTAATTCCAGAAGATTATCCTCATCCACAACATCTTCAAACCGGAAATTTGATATAAATTCGGTTATGTCCGTTTCCTTTTCGGCAGTATAAATCTTATAGAATGGAGCCTTTGCCATGTTATTGGTTTAATAAAAAACGGTTGATATCAGGAACTAAAATTTCCCTTCCGATATATTCACTCAAGTCCATTGGATTTTCCAGTTCATTGGCATCAGCAATTACCCACCAATATTTTGGGGCATTGTCGATCATATCCTTATAATAGAGCCACGCCAGATATGTAATAGTGTCGGTTTCCATTACAGTATGAAAACGATCCTCCTCATTGCCTTCATAAATGATCAAATCCCGGATGAGGTATTGCTCCCCGTTGACAAAGTTTTCAACAGTGCCATTCCCATAGAGATCATATTTTTTTAATTCAATAGTTGCCATTATAACCGAACATCAGAAATTAATAAATTTTTCTTTTCAGTATCCAAAATGAGGTTAATCTGCACCGTCGCCCTCAAAGGATAAAAGCCATTCTCAGCATCAAAATGTGAAAGTACCGGACGCACAGATTGTAAATTCCAGTAATCCCTGTCAAACATTTTGCCGAATAGAAACTGGATTGTTCTTATTTTGCCTTGGTATCCATCGTTCATTGCAAGGCTCTCAAGCCACCTGATCTTTCTATAAACATCCTGCCGGGAAGGTTCATCTGAATAAAACTCAAGGGTTGTACTGAGAGTATTTTTCCCATTTACATAATGAAGCAAAGGGTTATTTCTTGAGACAACCATTATCTCGGTTATATTCGCTTCCCTTGATAATGCCACATTTTCCGGTACAAATTGAACTTCCAGGCGTTCCCCTGTTTCAACCTCAAGTATATAAATCAGATGTTCAGTGGTACCGAAATTATAAGATAAACCTCCCTGGTTCGGGGTTGTCTCTTTTTCTTCCGTTTCATTGAAAGGGATTCTCTGTTGATTAACCAACACATCCCTCAATCGTACTTCCGTTGGAACAAATATTCCCATGTTTACTGCCTGTTAGATTTTTCTTCCTGTACTGACTCAATTTCGTGCGAAATTTCACGGGAATCAAGTTTAATATTAAAATTCTTTGTGACCTCTGTCTGAGTTGATTTGTCAAAAACAACCGGTTGATTACTTTCAACAGATGCAGCCTGAACCTTGGTGATGGATTGTCCTATTGGACTGCTCATTTGTTTTTGGGTAATTGTCTGGTTATCGTTTACATTTATTTCTCCCTCATCACCTAGGCCCAGAAACTTGAGAGTCCCTTTAATGGGAGCCATAAGTGTTTCCCACAACCCGGCGAGCCATGATTTGAATGATGCCCATGCGCTGGCGATACCCTCCTTTAAATTATTTATAAGGGTAACTCCCCAATTAAACATCCTCTTTGGTATGCCGGTAAGCCAGTCCCAAAATTGACCGACTTTCTCTTTTATCCATCCCCAGGTTTGTTGCCATATTTCACCGAACCAGTCCATTATTTTTGACCAGTTTTTAACGATTGCTATAATCCCGATGATTGCTCCGATAATAAGAAGGATGGGCCAAGTTGCAGCGATTACCGAAATAGCCAAGGCAATGAAAGCCGGTACAAGTGTTGCCATAATCACAATACCGACAATTTTCCCCACTTCGGCCCACTTAGAAACATCACTGGTATTTTTACCGATGTTGATCCCCCACTTTGCAAGTGTATCCATGAGGAATGTAAAAGCTGCTTTAATGGCATTGACAACAGGTTTGATAACAGCGTTGTAAGCTGCTTTAATTCCCTGCCCTACACCTTTGAAAAATTCTTTTACCCGGACGATCCAAGTGCCAATGGAAACAACTAAATCGAGTATGCCCAATTTCTCAAGGGCATCATGCATCTGCTGTGTCATGCTGAAACCTTCCGAATTTGCAGACTTCCAAATCGCACCTATTCCCATCAGGATGCCTCCGAGCCTTTGCAGGAAACCAAGGAATCCCGTCGCCGGTTCCTTTGTCCCGTTGAGTACATCTTTGAATGCCTGTATGGATTTGACGAATAATAAAACAACCCCGGTGACCGCCAGAAGAATCCATCCAATCGGACCCATAGTAATCATAGTTTGAATGGCTTGTTTTGCAAGTGCCTTCATTCCCCCGATTAAACCTTTATTAGCGAACGCTGCAGCGATCTGTGCCTGCCCCATTTGTGCAAAAGCCAGGGCAGCTTTACCAGCCATAAATCTTGCAGCGTTCATTGCTACAACTAAGCCTCCCACTCCAACGAGTAATACAGCCACTGCTCCGGTAAGTTTTACCACAAACTTCCCGAATGGACTTGAAACAAATCTGCCAAAGATATCGAGTACCCGAATTAAGAAATTGCCCAATTTCTCTACCACAGGTGCAAAAGCATCTCCAACCCTGGTAATCATAATATCAAAACGTTTCTTTAGTTTTTCCATCACCGCAGCAAGATTGTTATTCTTTGCAATAAACTCATTCATGATAGAATCAGTATTTGTCAAAGCCTGTCCGGATTCCTGAACTCTTTGTCTCATTAAATCGGTGTTCGAAGCAAGTTTCAGGAAAACCTCCGATACCCTTGCCCCATCCAGACCAAGCCCGTCGAGAAGTTTTGACATTTGTGTTGCAGTTGGAGCCAGTTGTTTTGCACCCACAGCAACCTTGCCCAAGGCTTCAACAATATTGGTATTGACCAGGTGTTCAAATTCAGCAGTACTCATTCCTGCCACCTTTGCAAATTCTTTTGTATGGGAAGCCATGCGCTGCAATGCGATGGGGAAGTTTGATCCTGCCACTTCAGCGTTCACTCCCATTTCCAAAAGGGCAGTCGAAACACCAAATATATCAGCCGATGTCATTCCAAGGGATTGTCCAAGCCCTGCCATACGTCCCACAACACTCGTGATTTCACCTTCAGCGGCCGCAGAGTTTGCTCCCATGAAATTAAGTACGTTACCTATTTTAAGCAGATCGGCAGAAATATTATCGGATTTAATATCGAGCAGGACATTCCTCATCTTGGTTAAATCCACCGCCAATTGTTCAGGGCTTGCAAATTGGTCACCAAGGGCCACGTTCAATTTATCCATGCTCTCGGTAAATCCTGCGACATCCTTTTGAGCCACGCCCATTGTCCCTCCGGCCCTTGCAATCTCAAGTAAATTTTTAACCGATGTCCTGGTATCGATGGATTCCAGATCAACCCGTAATTCCTGAAGGGCTTTACCGGTTATACCGGTTGTTTTTGTAACGTCGGAAAGGGCATCCGACATTTGGATGCTCTTGTTTATACCAATAGCAATCGGAGCAAGCAGGGCCGCACCGACTGCCATCGATGCAAACCCTAACTTCATTCGATTCATGGATTTTTCTATATTGGCAGAGGCTTTGGCAGTAATGCCATCCATTTGGCTGAATTTAGATGATATCTTATCCGCAGTGGATGAGAATTCATCTTTAAGGGAATAGATAATTCCTATTCCCAATCCGCCTCCTGTATTACCTCCTCCGAATATTGCCATTTCCTTGTCTTTTAGATGATATCTTTCTTATCTCTGCTTCCTCTGCCTTTTTTTGAGTAAGCATCCTTTCATGCATGCGATCTATTTTACTATAATCCCATTCGTAGAACTCCGCTTCGCTCACCCGAAGCCCCCCGTAGTTCAAATCAAACCAGACACTTTCAAGATCGGCACACAGTCCAACTTCGCATATATCCTTTTCAGGGGGATTAAGGTCTATATTGCCAAGCTGGAGAAGAAAAAAGCCGGTGTCGACACCAAGTCAACCTGTGACTGTATTGAATTATCATTCTTATATTGAACCACAACAAATGAATCTACATTCCCTTCCTTATGCATGATATCTTTTCGCAATGCCTCAATGTCATTCAGTGAAAGCTCATCGAGGGGGACTTTCTGCAGCGGTTTACCTTCCAGTTCCGGATTATGAAATTGGGGACGTCTCATTTCAATTTGTGTGTGGCTGGTAATACTTGCAACCTGTATGATCTTGGAATATTTGATTTCTTCCTCGCCATCGAGCATTTTCCAGATAACATCAACCTTACATTCGGGAAGATTAGTTTTTTGAATTGCAAGTTCCATTATTTCAGAATAGTCAGTAAACATCACAGGGAAAGTCTCTTTTAATGCTTCCTTTTCTTCGTCCTCTGTGAGATTACCGGTAATACCATTTAATTCTTTATAATCCTGAACCATTTTTTCCCGGACCCAGAAATATGGACGTACCGGAAAATCATCCTTTTGAAAATCGACATTATAACGTTGTTTTAAACGTTTCCCTCCCTGAGTGGGGAATTCATAATCAAAAATGAATTGCCTTTCATTATTGTTTGAAATATTGCGTAATTCAAACAATAAATGCTTCCTGTCGGCAGAGAGGAGTTTCTTAATGTCCTCTACTTTGAAATCAGTCTTTTCTCCAAGCCTCTTGAGACAACTAAGTAGCATCTCGTCAATACCTTTACGTCGTTTTGCCTCATCATTGATAGTGATCATCGCCTGATGCTTACCGGATAAACCGGTTAGTTCAGCTTCAATACCAGACGGAAGTATCGTGGTTCCCGTCTTTTCTACTTTAAAAAAACTTCCCATATTCATTATTTTTTTAATGGTTAATAAACTTAAAAATACGAAAAATAAGGAACAAAAAAATCCCCCGGGGCCAACCGAGGGATTCAAAGCAACAATAAACCTGCCATGAGACATGGTGGGCTTAATCGTGTCAGTCCTTTATCTTCCGGACTGTAGTATTTTTATGGGTGAATTTGCTTTCAAAATTATAATTTATTTTCGTTATTGTCGCCTTTATCGCTTTCCTGTTCAAAAAAACTATTATTCCCGTTTATATTAATATACCCATATTTGGCAAACCACTCATCGGGTGTGAAACATTCCCCTGCCCCATTAATTGGCAGGTTCGTTTTGAGCCGGTACCGGGTTTTCTGATTCTTTCGTTTCATTCTCTAATTCATTGATTCTTTTCAGAACAAGTTCATAACAATAAATCTCTGCTTCCTGAAGGTATCCGGTTCTTGCTTTTAATTCCTCAAAGTGATCCTTATGCCGTTTCAACATTTGCATATCGCATTCGGGAACCAGTACTGCGTATGTATCCATTATTCTTGCATCCATGACTTTAGTTTTAATTATAAAGGAAAAGTTCTAATGTACCCCAACTGCCACCATAACTAACATCAAAAGATATTCCATCCTCATACTTGAACGTGCCATTTGTTACCTGTAATTCACCGGCTGAATTATAACTACCAAAAATAGTTCCAATAACAATCCCGTTATCAAAATCCACATAATCAATTCTGATGCTGTCAAAATCACCGGTACCTCCGACGTGGGTATTGGTTTCAGCATTCAAAGAAGTTGCAAAAAATCTTAATTTGCTATTGGTAATCTCAACTCTATTATTCCCTACGCCAATCAATCCACGTTCGGTATCAAAAACATAGGGAAAATCAAAACTGTAATTGATTACACCAATTTCTGAAGGTTCCTGAGCCACGTAAATAGTATCATAATTGTTGATAATTTCTGGCTCCATGCTTTCTTTTTCACAACCCATAAGGGCAAGAGAAAGAATTACTGTTAATAAGAATAAATTTTTCATTTTGTTGCTTTTTAATTAATAAATATTGTTAAGTCTATGTAAAATTCAATTGTTTCATTGGTTGTTAATAACCTGTGAAAACCGGTTATTATAGTCTTTTGGTATTGTAATTCTATGAATTCCATCTTTTTGGCTTTATTTATTGTTGCTTTTTATTCGTATAACGAATCTAAGTTATAAAAGGTTTCAAGATTATCAAATGTTTTTTAATCTGTTGTAAGTTTACAATGACTTTTAGTTCGTCAATATCTTGATAATTAATTCATTGATTTTTTTAATTGTAAGTTTACAATAAAAAGAAAATCCCTGCTTTTAAGGGCAGGGATCACACCAAGAGAGTTGTTTCACCACTAAAACAACGAACTTGAGAAGCTAATCTTCAGTATTTTCGCCTTCAAAATCGGCTTCTTTAAGGGAAAGGAATTCTTCAATTGCCACAGCAACGGCGAATCCCTTTTCTATTTTCTTCTCAACGTAATCACTCCTCAAATCGAGTTCGGAAGCGACGGTTTCAATCAAATCAGTTCTTTCATCATCATCCAAATCCTTAAATTCAGCGACGATTTGTTTGCCATTTTTGGCAACATTATACAATGCAGGTACTGCCGAGATGGTCATGTTAATGGCTTCCATGCCGGAAACTTTACCATCTTCTAAAGCCACGTCCACCTTTTCACCGGTGTTAATCAATGCGATTGCAGCTTCTTTCAAGTTCTGAATGCCTAATTTTTCACTCATGATGCTTTAAAATTTAATGTTAATACTAAAATTATTATGCAGGAATAAAATCCTCAACGCTGAAGGTTACAGTTCTGAGAATATCTGCACTGTTATCTTCACGGGTATCATGCCCGGAATCTTCAATCTTCTTACACCAGATATTCTTCAGGAACCATCTCTGGATCGGTGCGCCGACACCGTTTAATTCCACGAGATAACCAATTTTTGTATAGGCAGGCCTTAAACCGGTTCTACCGGATTCGAGCCACGCCCAAATTTCACGATCCCCTGTTTCCGCAGGTACAACCTGCTCACACACCAGATCGCCGACCTTCTTCTTTCCGGGTGTTTTTACATCGGGGTTATTACCGGCGGTACCCTGTTTATGTTCGGTTAATTCAACAGTGGGTTTTGTAACCCCTTGCAAATATGCCTGGTTTACCCCATCTATTTCGAGGGCAAAATCGTAATTTTTTACTGGATTATTTACAGCCATGACTCAAGTTTTTATAATTGATTCAAAATTTGAACATTCAAAATAGTTGCCGAATCAGCCGGGGCAATATCGATGGCGATATATTCGTTACTTGCAATCGGTTTGAAAGCAAAACGAACCCTGTATTTCCCTGCATCCACTTCTGACTGAGTATTGAAACTCAAATCTTCTGGTGTTTTGGCAAACTGATCACCAAGCCAATGCCACCATTTTCCTTCACCGGCAGTGGCTGATTCGTCGCCTTGGATGGCACGGTTTTTAACCAATGTATCGGTGATGAAAGGACGGACATTCCTGTAAAGAAGGTTAAACATGATAAAATCATTGGGTCTGAAACTCATTGCTTCAGCGATACCCTTAACCACTCTCGATATGAAAACAACCATATCTGCGATGTTATCCTTACTGGTTAGCTTGGTTTTATTAAGCAATAAGGAACGATTTCCCCAAGCGCAGATTTTATAAGTCGGATGTTCAATAATGGCATTAACACCTGCTTCATAAACCAGGTTAAAAAATGCAACATTGCCCGGTGAACCAAAGTTCAACTTCATACGGTTTATACCAGTTAGTTTTCCACCGAAATCACCTGCTGCCGAGTACCATTCACCAAGCATACGATCCATTCTTGCCCTTGCAGCGCAATAATGCCCGATGGCAGTGATTGATTTATCCTTTATATCCGAATCATTGGGATCAGTAATCTCAACATCAGTGTACCAAAGTGAAGCATAAAATGTGTCTATTGGCTGATGTGTGAAAGTGCCTGTTCCCATCCGATAATCGTATACTCCCTGTGCTGTTAATCCTGCCTGTGTACGTGTGTGCGCCCGCATATCCTGACGTGTGGTTGCATAAGAGGCAAGGTATATGTCAACTTCCGGGATGGCTTTATTGAAATTCCAGATGCGCATCGAATCAGTAACATCATCGAAAGCATGCCATCCAGCTTTTGATACAGACGAGCCATTGAAATCTGCTGCGACAATTGCCGAAACATCCTGCAAGCCTCCTGTTAAAGTAATAGAACCAAGAGGTATCGATCCGTTTATTGCTGAAATTTGAATCCCTGCTTCTTTACCTTTTAATTTGCTGTTAAGAGCCGTAACTGCTGCAGCGGATGCATCTGTTTTATTTACATCAAACAAGTCGATTATTAAGTCCGAATCAACTAATTCAACCTTAATATCCACATTGGTTGCAATTCCCGATCTCGGTGCAGATGTTGTAATTTTAGTACCATTATAACCGGTTCCGACTGCTTCAGCTTCGAGTTGAAGACTAACTGCTCCAGCGGTTATACCACCAGCCATATTAATGATATTACCGGTAACAACATCCCCTGCAGTTGTAACAACCACGACAAATCCGTTCGGGGTTGAACCTGAACCGGCTGCTGCTGAAATAACAACTTTATTATTAACGGCGGCCGCTGCATAATTTGGTGATGATGCTAATGTTGTTATTTGGGCAGCCACAGCAGTCGCTGTTGCATTGTTTGATGTCGCCCAATCTACGTCAACATCCATGACTTCGACGCCATTCACTGTAACGGAAGTAACCTTATTGACACCGGCTGATGCGGAGCCTCCAACTATTTCAAAACTTCCAGTCGCCAGTGTTTCTGCAACCGTCCCAGCTATTGTCCCGGCAGCTTTCGTACCGGCAGCCGTTTCAAGATCGTCTACATCTGTATAATGGAAAGCCCTGGTTACTCTCAGAACCGCACCCCCGTCGAGAGCCGCTTTAGCAATCAAAGGATCGTCTACACCCGAAATGAGTCCACCAAGTTTCCTTTTAAACTCGTTCCAGTTGCCGATTAAATATTGTTTACCCGGCTCCCCCCTCTTAGTAACCAGTTGAACGCAATTTATCCCTTTCAGGGAATTGGCCACGATTATAGAGAGATCGGTAACTGATAGTTTTACGCCGGGTGCGCCTGATAATTCTTGTGCCATTTTCCGATTTTTTTAAGATTAAAAAATACTGTTTATGTAAATATACATTTTTTTAGTTTTCTGTAAAATTATCTACATCCTGTATGGTTTCATGATCCGCAGGAACCGGATCAAAGGTGAACTCATTCATCTCCGGAACATTTGCATAATCGGTATCACCTATTAGATCGATATTGGTTGTTTGGAAATAATAAGCCCTTTCAATAAAGTCCGAACCGGATAAATCCGTATAATTTCTATATTGTAGATTGAAGGAACCTGCAACCGTACCATTATCATTAAGTGCATTTAATACTCTTCTGGTTCCAAGTGCCTCGTGCAATATTTTTTCAATGATATCTGCATAATTTTCATCATAACAAATGTAAGTTACCTTATAAGTTATATCAAAGAATCCTTCCGGGGTTTTCTTCTTTGTATATTCAGGCTCCCCGGTGACTTTAAGATATTGTAATGTTGGAAGTGTGCCAGTTGCAGCCGGGTCTTTTGCATATCTGGAAATTATGACATCATTGCTCTTTAATTCCTCGTTACTTTTATAACTGCCACCAATGAAACACTCAATTATTTGTTTACCGGCAGTTTTAAGGGCATTTCTTGCCGTTTGATATAAAGTATCCGTTGCATAAGCTGTTACATCGGGAAGATATCCGTTTGCGACAATCCGGAGCCTGATAGCTTCCGAAATTCCCTGCTCGATCTGTTTTAATGTTAATTTCATGACTTCTATTTATAAGTTAATTATACGATAAATAGAACTTATTTATACAAGTTCAAAATCGAAAGCGCCGCATTATTTAAGCCCATATCTTCGCTTTAATTGTTGGTTTAAATAAAATGTAAATAATTGCTCTTCGCGGATCTTTCGTGACATGAGTTTTTGTACCGGACCAAAATGAGGACGGGCTTTTACATTTCTTTTCTCACTGCCATATTCCATTACATGTCCTATTGTGACCAGGTCTTCGCCTTCCTTGGAGACAGTTCCACTTTTTAAACCAACAAATACCAAGCTATTGGCATCAATAACATGGCTCGTAATTTTATTAATATAAGAGCCGGTTTTCCGGAGCATTAAATTACTGAATCCCTGCCTCTCTTTTCTCCTGAGATATGTTTCATTCAGGGGGGGCCATATTGAAGGCTGGCTCTGAATGTACTTAACAACCATGCGCTCGGTTTTCAGGCCCACCTGTCTTAATGCCACTTTATTGGCTTCGACGATCTCATTCTTTAAATTCTTGCTCAATCGCCGGGCTTTATCCCAATCACCGAAACGAGTAACTTTAGCCATTTTTTAAAGCCTTCTTAAATTGGATTTTAACCACTACCTCTTTATCCTTTAATTGTCCCGCCACCATTGCCCCGGTTATTTCATATTCAATCCCCTTAATAACAACTTTGTCAACTTCAGGTTCCATGAGGAGATTATTGGAAGCATCGATTAGATTAGCCGTTTTGATATCATCAAAAGCCATTAAAAGATAACCCCCGGATAAATCCCATTTTCCCTTTTCATCAGTTTGTAAAGTGCCGTCCGATCCTTTATTTCCCCAAACCTCAAGGGCATTGAAATTATAACTATCAAAATGTTGATCGGTTGTACTTTCACGATTAAACCTTGACAGTGTACGCCTGCGGAGTTTTTTATAAACGATGGGCAATTGTGCAAATGTTTCAATGACATCATTTACGGCGGCCCTAATATCCGTAAAATCCTGATCCGATAATAATTTCGCCATTAGCTTGGATTTTCAAATGTTATAAATGGAGGTTTATCCAGTTTCCTATCCGGACAAAATCCAGGGAGAATGATCCCAAGGGTCCGGGAAAAAGAACAAATATTTGCTTTCAGCTCCGGGATAAGTTTTTCGGTTTCCATCGCAATGGAAGTCCCATCGCTTGCCTTTCCATATTCGAACTCGGCTTCAACCACATCTGCTTTCCCTTTTTTAATTCTTTTCGTGCCTTCTCCCGGGGCCGATGTACTGGAACTGCCCCCTGTGGTTGTAATCACCTTTTCAACAATCATATTATAAACCACCAGTTCTTTGACAAGCATCCTTTTAAGCCCGGTATAAATTGCATCGTTTTCAACATCGGCATCAGCCACCTGCAGATACTTTTGAAGAAAATAATACATCTGGAGCTTGTAACTTTCGATCTTCGTTTCCCATCCGGTTGCAGGAATAAACGATAATCTTTCTTTTACCAATTGTTCGACAGTTTGTAATGCCATGATTTTAGATTTTATAAAAAAAGCCTACAAGTGTCCCTGCAGGCTTTTAATTATTGGTTAAATAAAATTATTCCAGTTTTTTTTCAAGAGATGCCCTTATTTTATTTGAGCGTATCAGGTACTTGATTAATGTATCTTCATTCTCAGCCACAATCTTGCCATCGATTGAATAACCGTTTGAATTCATAACAATTAATTTTTCCTGAATTGCTTTTTCAATAAGAGAGCGGATTTCCCCTTTCTTTTCTTCATGGGCTTTCAACTCTTCCAAACCTTCTTTAATTTCATCATGCAGAGTCGTTGTATCTTCGTCCGGATATTTAACTTTGAATTCCTTTAGGAAAACATCTGCCTGTTGAAATTCTTCTTTCTTTATAAGTCCGGCAATTGCATCATAGGCACTATCCATTTCAGCTTTTGCCTGTTCAGCCTCGAATGCTTTCTGCCTATCCTCATCCGACTGGAAGTATTTTCTCGCAAAATCAGAACTGACAATCTCTGCCACTCCGTTTTTCAGGAGCTTAGAGACAAAATGGGTTTTTTCCACCAATTTTGGAATTTCACCAACAAGACTAATACCTTGCTCGGCAAGCCAGAAGGTAGAAGTCTTATCTTTAAGTCTTAGATAAATTTTATCCATGATTATTCTTGTAAGGCTTTAAATGCAGTACTAATTCTGGAATCAATATCCATATAAGTTGGGAATCCGCCGGTTGCACCTATTGTTGCACTATAAGCAACGGATTTGTCAATAATTACACGTGCATCCCTGCGCAGGATAGCAAATCCAATATGATCAGATACAAAAAGTTCATCTTCCTGATTCTGTGGATTTCTGCGACTTTCAGTTTTCATGCCACGATATTTCAGTTTTACCATTGCCTTTGCAGGGTCAAGTAACATAATTTGATTAGATGGCATAACCCATATATCATTGGCAAGGCTCAATACTTTACCAAGAATACCGTTAAGATTACCGAGTTTTGTGTCACCTGCAAAACCTTTGAATTCTTCAAGTAAGGAAACATCCAAACCATCATTTTCACCGGTTATCAGTCGATTAACAACTCTTTTTAATCTTTCCATTCTGGCAACCACTCTCTTCAAATCTTTGTATTTGAAACCATCACTGGTTGAATTGACACCAATGACAGGTGCGCTTTCTGAAGCATCTGCCTGTTCCCCGTTTATCAGGATATTGATTGCTTCTACATCTGCTCCGATGGACATATCAGTTCCAACTTCACCAAGGAAATTGAAAAGCATGTTCAAACTCGACTGTTCAACCAATTCGTCGGTAATTTTGAATCCAATACCAATTTTATAAACGGTTGCTTCTTTCTGACCGAAACGTACAGTTCCAAATGGTATGCTTTCACCTTCGCCGATTTTCCTTGGAGTTGCTGCACCTCTTTTAATTATAGGCATGGTAACCTTCATTAAAGAGATGTTTTGCTCGGTTGCTATCCAGTTACGATACATAGAAGCATGCTCATAATCGGTGCGGATAGCTGCCAAAATAAGTTCAGGGATGATAAATCGGTGTGCCGGGTTGATATCACCAGTGGTGTTCAAACCATCAAACTGTGAATGCTTAACCAGTTGATCTTCCAGATTGTATGCGGTTAAGTTATCATTTCCGAATCTTTTGGCCGCTGAAGCCAATGTATCAGTGCCTAAATGGATATCCATTTGTTTCAGGAAGGTATTTGAATCAACCCCGTAGAATACCTTGGTTGCTTCTTCGAGAGACACATCATAAGGGGCAATTTTGCGCCCGAAAGAATCCTCCAATCTCCCCATACGTGTTTCGATGATTTGCTTACAGAAATCACCCATCGAGCGTTCATAAATATCCCGGACATCCTTTTTATCCAATGTGCCGGTGGTTTTGCCCATAACATTCTGGTTATGAACCCTCAATTTTTGAAATTCTTCAACAGTTACTTTTTTCATTTTAATTCGATATTAAAAGTTACTAATTAGGGAGTTACGGAGTTGTTAATATTCCGGATGTTACAAGTTTTGCTGCAATATCCTGAACATAAGCCCTGAGATTTTCATAAGCCACCCTCAGTGCATTAATGTTAGTCAAATCAGAACTATTCACCTTGTACCATATTTCATAATCGTTGGTTCCATTGGGTGCATCCGATGAGGTATATGAACCGTTTACTGCGTCAACAGTAACGGCTGTAGCTTGCTCTGTTCCGTTGGAAACAAGTTTTACAACTGTTAATCCACCTTTTTTGCCATTGGGAAGTCCAATTTTCACACCATATCCCATATCAACAGTATCGCCTGCACCATTACCGGCAAAACCTGCGCCACTTACTGCTGTTATTTTTGCAAACACAACATCACCGGTTTGAACCAGTCCGTCGGTAACATCAAAAACTTCATTTACAACTGCGCCTGCCTGATCCAAACCAGCAACGGTAATCGTTCCTGCACTGATTGATGTATCGGCGTCTGTAACAGTTAATACAACATTCCGGGGAACATTAGGCTGTGCGATTGAGGCTCCATCCCAAGTTGCTCCACTGGCTGCGATATCTTCCTGTGCAATTCCACCTGTAGTGGTAGCTGCAGCAATATTTTGAAGATATGCATACATTTCTTCGGTTCCAACATAAGCCACATTCTCAATGTCTGCAGCGTATGCAGCAAGTTCCTCAGAAGTATAGGCATGATCATTACCTGCAACAATACCGTCAAGAATACCGACAATAATAGCTCCATTTAAAAGGGCTCCCTTTATCACCATTCCAACTGTATAATCGCTCGATGTTGAAGCGACAAATTCGGGTATAAATGTGGTTGCATCTTTCAGTCCATTGGGTTTAACCAATACACCGGCATTTAATGCACCTCCGATTGCTTTACCTTTAACGACGGCCGTGAAATAAGTTCTTACAGTTACCCGTTCACCATCGGCGCCGCCTTTTATAACAATGCCCAATGGTATATCTGAACCGGCATCTCTTTTGTCAATAGTGCCATCAGTTTTCAAAGTAACTTCCTGGCCCGGTGTTAATACTCCTCCTGAATCGTTTACAAAACCTAATTGAAGAGCGTCGCTCCTCATATCAGTTATAACGAGAGGGGCAGATTCTTGAATTGTTCCAGTCATTTTATTAATTTTTAAATGTTAAAAATCGAATTAATTATCTTCTAAAAGTTTCCGACATATTCGGGAACTGGAATGAGTCTCCGATAGGATCAGGATCAGTCTGTTGGCTTGATCTGAAACCTATATTATGTGAACCACATTCTTTACATTTACCCTCGAAGGTATCGAAAGCCTTGCCTCCATACTGAAGGATCATTCCATTGATGGTTTTGAAATCCATTTCGGTTTCAGCCCTTTCAATCAAAGAAACAATGGATTTATCAGGTTCCTCTCCCTTTTTACTCAATTTCAAAAGCCTCAAGGCTTCATCTTTAGCTGCTGTTAAACGTTCCTTTGCAAAAGTTACCAAGGGCAGATTTTTTGTCTGTTCGGTTTCCAAAGTCGTTTTTTCAGCCTTTAGGGTTTGAACTTCGCCCTCTGCAGTTTCTTTGGCTGTTTTGAGAGCGTTAAATTTCTCGACATCACCGACTGTCTTTTGTAAATTCAAAAGAGAATTATGATCCGATGCCGGAACCAAAGTGTATTTTTCAAGCATTTCTCTGGTAACCTCTTCGGGTTTTACATTCAGTTTCTCTGCGAGGAAGCTAATTAATTCGTCCATTTTTACAGTTTTTGAAGTTTCAATTCTTTTCGGCACGTTGGAGAAATTTTCCGTTTTTGTTATTTTTCCAATTACCTCTCGTTGTAAATCTATCTTTTTTATTATTGAAAAACAAGAATCCGAAACAAAGTACCGGTTCTGTTCCTTGTACATTGGCGCAAGAGGGTCCTCTGAAAATTTCTGCATGCCAATGATTGCAGACTTTTCAATATTGATGGGTTCCCCTTTTTCGTTCAGTATTTTTGCAAAGGGATCAGCCCCTGCCCAAACGAGTGAAGTCTCGTAATATTCCAGAATATCAGTTGCAACCCGTCGTACCATTTCCCCGTCAACCATCTGCCCGATCCTGGATTCGAATAACCACAAATCTTCATTCCCCTCCCGATCTTCAAAAACATGGCTCGGTTCCCATTCGTAGGTAACAGTTACCGATACTGATTGAATATGCGGTACCGGAAATGCTGCAAGTTTTCTGCAAATATCCGGATGCAATTTCCCATCCACCCATATAGGGGCATCAATTCCGGGGGGAACTTTAATTCCATCTGCAGTTTTAAAACCGTTTGTCCATTTCGTTTGTCCGATCCCTGCTATAATGTTGGAAACCTGCAAATCATGATTAACAAATACCGGTTTTAAGGCTAACATTGGAACGGACTTCTTTAAAACCTTTTCAGGGAACTCGGTAGCTTTCCAAGAATAAGCCCCCACAATGGTTGCCGAAATATGCCGGAACCAGAATGGAAGAAAATCTTCCTGCTTGGGTATGGCATCTTCCAGGTTTGGATTGACTAATGCCTGTTTGTAAGATTCGTCTCCGAACATACCAAACTGCGAGCGCATCGTTTTGAGTTCATCTTTATTATTAGCATTAGGGGTGTAGAAAAACGTCCCGTTGCCAATGATGGTGATGCTCGATGTTCGCTTTTGTTTTGTTGTTTCCTTTGGCATTTTCCTAAAAAATTATAATTAAAATTTCTATGAGAAATAAATATACAAATTAAATTACTGCCACTACCCTACCTCGGCATGATGGGTGATAGCTTGGTGTCGTTATATTTTTCCCCTCAATTGCTGCAGCGTCCATACCTTGGAATTCTTCAATGGGGATGGAAGTCGCAAAAGGTGAAATTCGGGAGACATTTTCCGGCCCTACATCAACTTTATTCTGAATTTTTGAAACTGCATTATTAATTGTGAATTCCATACCGTCCATGTGCGAACACCAGTCGCATGTTAATTGGTCCTGAATTTCAATGATCTCATACTTTTCAATTTTAGCCTGGTTCATATACATTACATTCCCATCATTCCGGGCATTATTGACACTGGTATCGATCACTCGTCTAATTTTCCAGGATTCTAAATTAAGGTGCTTTTCAAATTCATTCTGGAACTTATTTAAAACTTTTGTTTCTCCTCCAAGGGGAAGTTCACCTTTGATATATTGTTCCTCAAGATAATTCCTGATTTTTTTCTTTGTGCCTTCATCTGTTATGAATTTCCCAAGATAAAGAGCATCACTTTCTGAAAGATAATCGATAGTCCTGAAATCAAGAAGATCGAATACAGGTTCCGGTATGGGATCACCATTTACAAATTGTTCCCGGTTGAAAATACTTTTTTGAGTAACAGGTTTATGGCAATTTGGGCATTCAACATATCCCATTCCGCTTTCAGCAATTGAATTATATTCAAATTCGAACTGGCATTCCGGACATCTGGAATCCTTGGAGCCTGAAAGTTTGGCTTTTTTACCGAAAACAGATTTATCATTCCTGAAATGTGAATAAATTTTATCCACATTGTTTTCTGATATTGTTACCTGTTTTTGAATAAATTGCTCATCCCAATTCCGGACAATGGCAAGATAAACATCATCTTGGATGCGATCCAGAGGTGTACTTTCATCATATTTTTTGAAAAGGTTTGAAACTATCTTACTAACCTTAACTAATGCCTTCCGATAATTAGCCACCGTTTCATTAAAATATTTATTAACAAGCCCGTTCATTTTCCTATCACCGAAGTCGGAAGGGGAAACAAAATCTGTTGTTTTTGTCCCGTGACAATTAGCCGTATAATAACTATATTCCGGCACATCTTTTTTCAATTGCTTTTCAAATATTCCGATTTGTTTTTTTACCTCGCTATCACTTTCCGGTTCATTTTCGGGTGATTTTGGATCGTTTCCTTTACTTTTTGGATCGTTTCCTGATGAATTTGGATCACCAGGCGTCGGGAACATACTTTGCCAATCTTCCTCTGCCGGTTCATCATATCCCAATTCATTAGCCGCATCCTGCTGATTAATGATCCCCATATTGCGCTTTTCTTTGACATTGGTGATCTTTTTATTTTCAGCCTCTTCCTCTTTGGATTTATCGATTACCATAGGAGCTTCACTGATAACATCAGTAATTAACATCGGATCATATCCCCGCATCAAAATGAACATACGGTATATTTCTTTGAAGATTGAATCGGACATTTTCTGCCAATCTTTAACTTGGTTGAGCATCTTTGCCAATATTACCCTTCCGAAAGTTTCAGTGGTTGAATAATTGCGTCCGAGCATGTTGGGGTCCTGTTTTAACCCGGCAAATATTATAAGATCAACCAGTTTCATCAACCCATCAGCCCCGGCGACATTCATCTTGTTACCCTGAAGCTCGAATTCATGACTATCTTTAAAACCGGCAACCACTCCGTTCGATAAATTCTTATTCAATTGTGGATAAACAACATCTTCCAGGTAAGATACGCACCTGGCCCAGTAAGCCTGCTCATCTTCCCCGGATTGCTGTTCGGGAGGTTCTACTTTAGCAGAAAGGAATCCAAGCATCCCCAATTTCTTCATTATTTGGGAGAAATTCTTGAGCATATCCTTTTGAATAAAGAGCCCTTCTATTGCTGAAAGGAATGGAGGAGTCGGATAAGGCCCTTCAAATAAGCGTCGCCATGCCACGTATTTATATGTGACTGTATTTAATTTAACAAGCCCGTTAAAGTTTGATTCAACTAAATGAGGAATATTAACAACCTGGTAAGGCGAGTATTTATCAATTTCCCTGTCATAGACAAACCGGATATATTTTGGGGGGATGCGTACAATCTGATATAAATTTTTATTGAGTATATCCGGAATAATCTCGATGCTTATTGCTCCATTGATAACTCCCTGCGCAATGATATCAGATTTAAAGGAACGCATGCCCTCTGAAAAGTTATACCAACTATCCTCAACTTCCCAAATCTGCTTTAATATTTCTTTTTTTAATTGGTCCGTTATATCTTCAGAGAAAACGATTTCATGATCCGTATTCGCTAACTGGACAATGTTATCAAGGGCATAACCGACATCATGATGATATGCGGCCAAGTTCTCAAGGGTATTGTACCATTCAATCGCAAAGTCGGGCAAAACTTCAGTCAGTTTCATGCTAGGCCCGAATGTATTAAATTGAGGTACGGAACTACGCCCTGTCGTGGGTGGAACCGGCCTTTTCTTTGGCTTATCTTCAGCGAGCTTTGTTTCTTCTTTCACTTCCTCGCTCTTCCCCCGGCCGAAAAGGGGAAAGTATTTTCCGAAATTGTTTTTTAAAGCCATAGTCTTTTTTCCTAAATTTAGGAAATTAGAAGCAAAAAAAAACCCCGGCTCTCACCGGGGGCATTAACACCTTCTTTACCTTTCCGCACCCGAAGGCTGGACAATTGACTTGGATTTCACGCCATTTAACGGAACCAGTCGCTAACCGGTTATTTTACATCGGCGAGGTTATGAGCCTCGTTACGATGGAAGATGCTAATTATAGCCATTTATCTTCAACCATTGTGCCTGCTCAAAAGGATCGAGTTTTGCCAAAATTTGTGCATTGTAATTTGGCAGGAACAATGTACTTAATTTTTTTATTTCAGCCGTATTATTGTTATTTAAAAGGTGTTTAACCTTCCTAATATCTGTTTTTAAATTTTCCATTATTTTAATTTATCAATTTCACGTCTAACAAGTGTTATCAGCTTATCCATCCGATGTGCATAGTAATCATCGAAATGTTCGAAACCCTTTCTGTCATGTTGCCAGGAAATATAAAAACAATCCCGCAGCTTTTGGGATCGTGTTCTCTTTTTGCCTGATTCGGTATCGTCCTTTTCCATGTTGGAAAGAAACTCCAATTCTTCAGCGGTGAGATCATTTTCCCCTTCCTTTATTCCAATGAAACAAAACTTTTGAAGCACTTTAAAAATACCAAGTTTCTGTTCGTCGCATAATTCATTTGTGTCTATATAAATACGAACGGTACCATCGGATAGAGTTACGAATTTTGAAATTAAAGCAGGGATGGTAAATACCTCTTTCATCAAACAAATTTTAAATCGTTAATATTTCCCCGGAACCTTTGATAATATCCCTGCCCGTTTTTATAAGGCAATGAACGGATTAGCTTTCGATGATTCTTACCAATCCAAATGGATCGTCCAAGAGAATAATCTCCGAAATCAAATTCATTGCCTGTTATGATTGAACCGTCCGAAAGAACTGCATGATTATACTTTCCCCGATCTTGCTGAACCTTCAAACAGCGATCCACTTCAAATTTACCAATGATTGAACCCAAAGGAAGCATGGGAACCCATAATACCTTTTTAGTATCCTCATTTATAAAATCTACCACTAATCTCTGGTTCTTTAGTTCGGTAAAAAATGGCTCCTTTAGACATAATTCTTTTTGAAACTTCGTCCATTTTTGTGCAGCATGAATAAGATAAGTTCCCCGGAATGAAGTATCATTCGGACGGGTTTCATTCAGTTTTAAACCAAGGGCCAAAAGTGATGCCCAAGGTTGCCAAAGTGTCACAACACGAATCTCTTCTTTCATATTGCTTCAAATAGTTTATCGAGTTCCCGTTGTATTTCCGATTTGTTATCCGGGGTTATATTTTCCAGCTTGCTTACCTTATTAAAAAGTTCAGTCCTGATTTTTTCAATGTAATCGGTGATCACAATTACGGCTTTATGGTTGCTATGCTTCGCGACGGATTTCATTGGCATGTGTTCCATCGCTTGCCAGTGTTCTTTAAACTGACTTTCGACAAAAGTTTCGATTTTTTCCATGTTAATTTTTATAATTGGTTATTGTATTTTTTGAGGCCTTTCTCTTTGCCTTCAAAATTAATTCGAATTGATTTATGCTATTGCTGATGTGATTGATTATTGATTGTTTTGCTTCATTTATAAAACCCGGCTCACAGTATATCGAAAACATCCATCTTTCAGCCGGTGGATCGATATTAGACTGTTCCTTGGTGATCATTAAATCAATTTTCCGGATTTTAATATCAGCAGTACCATCTGTTCCAGTGAAATAAATAACCTCATCATCCACCTCCAATTCCTGAATTAAAAAATGGAGTTCGGTTACTGTTAATGTTGCCAATAATTTATAAAGTTTCATCAGAATAAACTTAATTGTCCTTTATCATTTTTCTGGTCCGGACCCGGTTGATTTTTTGTTTCAGGGCCGCCGGGAATAGTTAAATCCGGATTAAGTTTTAATATATCAAAGCCTTCCAGTTTTGCAAGTTCTATACGTAAGTGCCGTAGCCTTATGTATTGTGTCAATGTATTGGATTTTACCATCCAAGCATCACGGGCATCCCGATATTCATCTCGTATATTTTCATTTGTTTGGTCCTTGGAATATTTATTCCATAAAACCAGAGCTTTGCTCTTGAGGTTTTGCTCCTCACCGCCGAGTTTATTCCAATCGATAGAATCGTAATGTTTCAGGCTTTCAATTTCTTTTAAAATTTCCTGTTTATCCATAGTGCCACTATTAGTAAATGAATTATAAAGGCAATATAACCGAAAATGATACTCACGAAGGCAAGATAAATCCGGATTGAATTAGTATATGGCATGTCCGGGTTCATATCATTCCAGTACCGGGAATAAACCCAATAGTCTGCAAGAAAAAATCCGATTAACCCGGTATATACCCATGAATTCATCTGTCTAATTTTATATCCCCCTTGGATAAATTTTGACTGTATTCTGTTAAAGATTTAAGGGCAGTACTTTGTGCCTGATAACCTATACTCATTGTATTTAATACAATTGATACCTGTTTTGAGATGGTTAAACCCTTCAGTGAATCCTTCATTTCCATATAACAGACAACAAAATCAGGTATCAATTTTTCAGGTATTAAATCTCTGATTAGATCGGTGAACTGTTCTTTCCTTGTTTTCCTTCGAACTTTAAATTCAATGGAAGCCTCAAGTATGCAGCTAAAATCTGTATGGGCATTATTATATGAAACAACCAGATTATCATAATTCTGATCGAACCAATCCTGAAGCTGTTCATTTTCGGTTAAGTTAAATATGCGATCCTTTAGCTTAATTTTCCTTAGTTGAAAATCCGGGGTTTTCAGTGAATAACTCGACCTTGTTATCCTCCCGTAGCTGATCCCTTTGATTGTTATTTTTGCGTTCATAATTCATAAATAAAAGAATGATTTGTAAAAGAACCAATATAACGACAAACCAAAACTGTCTGCGACGAATTTTGATCACCTTTTTATTATTTTCGATTTGTGCATTCTTCAAATCTTTGAGTAATGACATCACCACATCATACTTGAGCGATTCTTTCAGCAAGAAAATCTCATGCGGGTTCATTTCTTCAAATTTCCTGACTTTTAATTGGACGTCGATAATTACAGGAACACGTTCCTTTATCTCGCTGTATAGCAATCTTTCTAAAGAATCAACGTGGATATTCCCATATTTTTCAGGGGTGAAATACAAATAAATAAATATGGTATGCTCCTTTTCTTCAATAGAAATGAATTGTGGTTGAACAAAGGAATTAATGAATTCCTCAATATTCTGTTTTGTTATAAGTGTTTCCATTATTGTATTTGATAAGTTATTGGTGGATTAGGTAAAGCACTGGCATGGATAGCACATACAATTTCACGGGCGATCCTTTTTTGATCTTGTTTCAGATCTGCAGCGGAATCATCTGCCCCATCATTATCGCAAATTTGTACCGGAATTGCTGCGGTACCTTTGTCCCAAATTATCATCGTTACATATTGAGGGCCTTTGAATCGCATCCGGCAATAGAGAAGATCATAACCAGTCCAGCCTTCCCCGCTTTCATATTCCTGAAAAAGATATTCAATATCACCGGAGAGCCAAACACGTCCACACTCGACAAATAATCCCCCCAAACGTTCATAAACTGATTTAAAAATACAACCGGGGGCAAAAGGAATCCTCGGTTGTTTTTCGCCATCTATAAATTTATCAATATTATAATTGGAATTTAGGACAGCATGGCACTTTGAAAAATCAATATCTTTCATTTTGGTATGATTTGATACTGTTTATAATTCTGTTGATCATTAATAAGTTTTGCCTCGAAGTGCCGGGCAATCCTATAATCGAATTTTTTAATATAATCAGAATAGTCACATTTACTGGTAAAAACCAATAAAGTGCCGTCGGACATTTCAATAAAATACTGTTCCATAGGTTATTTTATTAATTGAATATATGAATCCGGATTTTGTTTCTTTGCAGTAAACATAGTCACTCTTTCAGGTGAAAGATTATATTTTGATTTTAAATAATTCCTGATTTTAGTTTCGGATTCCGATTCGTTGGAACCTTGCACATAGAGCATAATAAATTTAGTAAAACCATATACCGGCGCATGAATTTGTTCTTTGAAATAAATCGACGCCAGATATATGGTTCGAGGCACACATTTCCTTGTTTGAATTCCTCTCATTAATTTATTCTATTACATAATGAAGTGCATTTTCTTTAGCCCAATCGTCCATTTTTGCCCAAAGGGTACGGATCATTTTCTTTGCTTCGGTATTCCATTGTGACGGGGTTTTGAAACTCCTGAAATCCAAAGCATCAATATAACCTTTTTCACCTTCCACAACATTTAAAACTAATTCATTGTAAGATTCACGGCAACCCCTGCATAAATCCCTTATTTCGTCGGTTGCTTGACTCCAATTTGTTGCGTTATCCGGAAATTGGTTAATAAAATCGTTAAGTTTTTTGTCTAAATTTTTCATGGCTCTTTGTTATTGTTGCTTTTGTAATGTTTTACGCATCTAATATAAGATTTGTTTCAATATCATCAAAACTATTTTGAATAATATTAAAGACTATTCATCTCCATTACCCTTCCTGATCCAGATTCATTAATAGCAAATAAGCAATCAACATCCTTCATTATTTGCCAACAGAAATAAATGCCTTGGTAATTTTCGAGTTTCATTGGCTTACCATCACGGGAAAAAAGCATATAATCTTTATACCTTCCAACATATTGTAAGGCTTCTCCCTTATAAAAAATCCATCCTGCGCTTGTTTTCTTACTGGACCCAAAACGTGAATATTTTTCACCCGGTATAAATGTGAAAATTCCAACGTTTATCTTCGTTTTTTCGATCTTCCCGGATAGATCATCCAACATGCAGAAATAATTGAAATAATCGCTGCAGGAAGCGACGTCGAAGCCTTTTTCATGCCAGATAGTTACTTTCATAATCTACAAACTTTTCAAATTAGTGTAATAACTCAAACCGGGAACTGTAGAGTTTATTTCTTCTACAACTGCCACATCAATTTTATTATTGTTTGCTTTCTTTGTTTGTTGAGCCACTTCCTTTGCACTTTCCAACGTACCCACATGATCTTGTAACCAATATCCGGAAACAAACTCATTCTTATATTCCATTACATTTATTAGTGAAAATTTTGCCATTATTCCTCCTCCTCATCATTGAATGAAACCATCCTTTTGCTTTCATCATTCAACGGATAAACCTCATCGTAGATGTCTTTAAAATTAGGGTTATCTTCTTCAAATGTCCCGGCAATGGAACCAATTAACATACGTAGATCGTCCATTTCCTTTTGGATATCTTCGGCATCAATCAAAACATGCCCGGAAATATCAATATCCTGCCCATGATGAACTGCATTAGGTTTTGCATATTGGGGATCGCCTTTTAAAATAGAATCGTTTAACTTTTCTGCTAAACGATCATAGGCATGGCAAGCCTGTCTCCTTAGATTATTAAAATCAACATTCATATTGGTTAAAATTTAATTCCAAAACCTATTTTCCCATCCCATTTCAGGGGATCAAACATAATGAGAAACGTTTGTCTTTTTAAGGCAACGGTTCCCCCAATCTCCGCACTGAAATCGGTTAGATTATTGCTCTCTTCTCCTTCTATTTTACCATAACAAATACTCAGATTGAAATAAACCGATTCCTGCTTATAACAATTTTCATCATACAAAAATGAAACACCCAAACCAATCTTCATTGATTTTTTTTCATCATACTTGCCCAATTCATAAGAAAGAACTGGATTAAATATTTTACTGAGTGACTGAATGTGGAATCCCAATCCTGATTTTAATGGATCGTAGGTTAGAGCAATAGTTTGTCCCTGAGTGTTGTTAAACACAAAAAGAAAAAACAGCATCGCAAAGATGCCGTTTCTCCTGTTCATAACTTTGTTAATAATTGTAATGTTCATCAATCCAATTTATAAGTTTTATCATGTTTTCTCTATCCAAATCGAAAAAGAATTTCATAAATCCCCCCATGTCAATGAAAGAACCATTTGCTTTACTCAGAAATTTAGAGCTAATATGTTCAATCAAATGAGGGTTATCTTTCCAACAATCCTCAATAAACTTAGGGGTAAAATTCGCAGTGAAATACGCAAACTTTAAAACTGATTCTAATGCTTCGTTTGTCATGGCTATGTTGCTTTAATTAATATTATAAGGGGGAAAAAACACCCCCCGTTAATTATTTATAGTAATTTCTTTTAATGAATTCTCTGTAAACTAAAGTTGACATTCTTTCTCTCAAATTATCAATATAATCGTTATAGGTAGTTCCGGTTTCTAAACCATAATAACCTATTAAGTAACTGACAATTTCTTCCCTGACTTTATCTGACATTTGCCTTTCAACAAATAAATACTTTGTTTGAGGGATATCTTCCCGGACATTTGAATATTCATATATATCCTCCATGCCGTTAAAATTACCATATTGATATTGGCTTATTAGCTTTTCAACATCGGAAGTCATCGGCCCATCTTCATAGCTAACCGAAACTTTATCACCCATTGAATAACTCATGGATTTTACACTGAACATTAAATTTGGGAAATTCTTTTTTAAAATACTTTTAATCTCTTTAGCTGCTTTGGATGCGTTCGTTTTCATGGCTTTTTATTTATCGTTGCTTTGTTATTTATACGATCAAATATATGAATTGTTTCACAACCGACAAAACTTTTTTGAATATTTTAAAATAATCACATGAACATTCCGAGTTCTTTATAAAGAAGTTTATTAGCAATATCAACCGATTCCTGGTTAAGATCGATGCCGACAAAATTTCTGTTCAGCTTCCGTGCGGTTATCCCTGTGGTGCCAGTTCCCATGAAAGGGTCGAGAACCAATCCACCTACCGGGCATCCTGCCTCAATGGGAGTTTTAACTAATCTTTGTGGATAGGTTGCAAAGTGCGATTCATTGCTTCCCTTGGTATTTAAGTCCCAAACAGTCCGTTTATTTCTCATTCCATCCTTTCGATAGTTGGTTCCGGTGATGCGATAATTACCGGTTGTTATCTTTCCACTTTTAGCCAGGACACGCTCCTCACTTTGCGCCCTTGGGTCCTTATCTGCCCATAGGCTCTCCTCAAGTTGCTGTTCGAAATAGTAATCTTGGCTCTTTGTGAAGAAATAAAGTGGTTCAAAATCATTGGTAAAACGATCTTTCACGCTTTCCGGCATTGCATTGCGCTTCCACCAGATGATCTCATTACGGCAAATCCATCCACGATCTACCATGCCAATGGCGAAGCGTTGGGGAATAAGACAAAGGGATTTCTTTGGAACATCTATATTTTGCCGGTTAAAGTTTTTAAGCATGATCATTCCCCGCTTCTCAAGATTGTCATATTTACTACCCATTCCCCCGGACCCGGAATAACAGTCTCCCAAATTAACCCAAACAGAACCGGTATCTTTTAATACCCGATATATTTCGTCGAATATTGAGAACAGGTTATCCATGAACATATTAATGTTTGGCTCCAGTCCGAGTTCCCCTAACCAAGCCCCACATTTTTGACAAAATTGAGATTCACTGCCAGAACCCCGGACATCCATAGCATCCATGTGGCGATTCGCTGCAACATTGGGTGGACGTTCTGGATTATTCTTTCCCCCATTGGGAGGTTTAATTATTTTATTCCATTCATGATTACATGCGGGGTCGCCACCCCAAATTTGCGGCGCCGTTCCATAATTTCGGAGTCCCCAATATGGAGGAGATGTAACAACACAATCCACAACTTGGTCCGGGAAACCCTTTAATATTTCCCTTGCATTGCCTTGATAGAATTTATTTATTTCCATTTAATTTCCAAATATTTATCGAGATTTAACTTGAGCCATTCCTTTCTTTTCGCATATATTTCCCGTCCCTTATCAGTTAGTTCATCTTTGAGTAAATCCATGAGCATTATTTCATTAGCTCTACCTTCGAACTCCTCGCAAAATGCTAATTCATTCTCATTCATCATCCTTGTTTATTAAGTGACAGCATTCCTTACATAAATAATGCCCATCTCCTTCACAATCTGTGAAGTCTCCAGGTTTTAATTTTCTTGGTGAATAACCAGAGCATTGTGCATCCTTAGATCGGAACCCAGGTACCCCATCTGGAAGTTCTGGTGATGCAGTTGCTATTTTTGTATAACTTAATCGCAATAACCAAAGCCATATCCTTCTTTTCATGATGTTTTATTTATTGAATTTGTAAATAATTCGAAAGATTTCATGTCATAGAACTTACCATCAGAAAGCCGGACTGTTGATTTATGTATTCCGACAATATTGCCATTATATTTTTCAATAATATGTTTATACAATTTTTCAGCACGAATATTTCCAATTACAACGCTCCACTCAATTTTTTTTGCTCTTGGATCATAATAAATATTACTGAAGAATCTGTACAAATCCCTCTGTGATAATAAATTTGTTTTAAAAAGAATAACAAATATGTTATCAAATTTAAAATGATCTACACTGAACGATGCTCCGAAGTAACCAAGTATTTCTCCTTTCTTATTAACGGAAACGAATTGCAATTTACTCCAGTTACTATCTTCTATTTCAAGTTTATAATTTCTATAAGTTCCAAGTGAATAAAATTTACTATCATCAGTCAAACACCAATCCATCCATTTATTCTGAAGTAATTCCCTATGTTTAAAGGCTAATTGTAACATGCGCTTATAATTAAAGTAAAGGCTCGGATTTATCCAAGCCTTCACGATTAATACTATTCTTCTGATGGGCTTATCAAGATATCATAATCCTTGCCCAATTGAAACATGTCCGCTGCTTCCTGATTTACAGTGTTCAGTACCATACCGGTTCCCCCTGATAATTGGTAATAAATTGAATTCTGATCATAGGGAACCTGCAATTCGATTGCTGTAGTGATCGGATGGTTTGGATCATAGTTCTGGCTCTCTTTCTTGGAGACGCATTTTACCTTTACTTTAGTCGCCATAGTTTTGATGGATTTTACAAAGCCCGTCCAAGGCTATATTTTTATTTAAAAGGAAGGTTACGTGTTGGCACATAATAATTTTTTCTGCACCAATTCCAATATGCCACGCAATCTGCAAGGTTCGGAGATTTACCTCCAAGCCTCTTTTTAATTTCTTCTTTGTCTTCAACTTTTATTCTCCCCCCCCGGATTGAATATTTGATTATCGTTAATTCTCTCGCGAGCCGTTTCAAAATAGTTTTGTCAATATTAAAAATAATTTCGCAATCCCGCAAGTCCATCGCCAGAACAAAATACATCTGCGCACGTAGTGATGAGAACTGATACAGAGGTTTCCCTTCTTTGTCAAGTTTGATAGCATCATCCAATTGCCCTCCCTGAAGCCCGATTGCTTTAACCTGGTTGTCATGAAAGGTATTGATCGTTGATGCACCAACTCCAACGACATCAACTCCAATATTCCAAGGCTTAATGTTATAATCTGAAAGTTTGGGTAAATTGAAAACCTGGTATCCCTTCTTTCGAAGCTGATAATCTTCCAATAAAACATTATAAGCCAAATGGGAGGCATTCGGACAATGAAATTCATATAATTCCTGCAGAATATTTGATTTACCCCAAGCCATCGCTGCTTTATCCCCATCTATTGAATTGGCAACATCGATACCGACGGCATTTTTACTGGTGATGCTCTCTAATTCAGAAAGTTTCTTTTTTTCTCCCCAAAAAATATCATCGGAAACCGTACACTTCTTTATCCATTCCATTTTGATGAGTGAATCGCTCCCTTCTGTTGGGGCCTGGCCCCGAACCCTGGATTTATAGAAAAACGAATCTTCCCCAAACTCATCAGCCCTGATCTTTATGCTCTCCGGGGAAACTGCACCGGCTATTCCGGCACGTGATACAATATTTGGATGATCATGGGCAGATACAATGATATGCTCGGTACTTTCATTTTCGCAAAATTGATGTAAAGCGTCCAACTGGCTGTCGGGGTTCCCAAGAGCCAGTATCGCATTTATTGCACCCTCTGATTTATCAGTGTTGGTATTTTTAATTGCATTGATAACTGACATTTCCAAACCGGCTGCCTCATCTAATATGAAAAGCTGGTGTTTATTGTGGATACCCTGAAAAGCCACTGCCGAATCCTCCCCGGCACGTTTTCGCCCAACTTTACCCACCATGCGGTTTGAATAAAGGATTTGATTTGAGTTATCATCGTAATGGATATTCTTGTTAATTCTCAAATCACCTGTTAAAAGAAGAGCAGTGGGCCTAATCCTTTTAAATATATTATAAGCAATACCGATCTCCTTCCACAATACCTGAAGCAATTGTTCACGTGTGGGTGCGGTTGTGATAACTGCTGAAGCAGGAAATACATCGAGGAACCAATATGCGATCCTGGCAGCTATATAAGTTTTTCCCACTCCGGTAGCTGCTTCAATTCCGACATCACGTCCGTCCGATATTGCATTAAGAGCTTGGAGAAATGGATCAGGAGTGGCATCCCATTCATGCTTTTCATATCCCGGAAATTTGGACCAAAGGAAAGTTTTCTCAGGCTCACCGAAACGCTCGATCATCCAACTAAGCGGATCAACTTGGTAAAGTTTTTGCCTCATTGCTTTGACCTTTTCAGCCAATGCCCGATCCTCAATTCCTTGTAATAACATTAGAATATTTTTTGAGTATATCTGAAACCCCTGAATCCCTTCATTGGATAATCTGCAGGAGCTTTAACCACTGGGCCGCAAAGTATAATCCATGCCCTTGCAAACATGGGAGCATTGCTATCGCTGAAAGTCATTTCACACGGCCCTTCGGTTCCGACAAAATTGGCCCGGTACCTGACACGATTTCCGATACACAAATAAACATAAAGAATTTCATGCTTTGGTTTTGCCCCTTGTCTCATCCAATAAGTCCACCCTTCATTACCCATTGCATTCATAAAATTACGAAGCCAGTTCCGATATCCTTTTTCTTTAAGCATACCTGCCGAAATAGTAATAATGATCCCATCCGGGGGTTCAACTAAATTACTTTTGTTCATTTTTTTTCTTTAATTCACCTTTTAACCTGGTTATTTCGGATTGAAGGGCTCTGTTTCTTTTTTCGACTCCCCTTAGATTGTTTTTTAATACCCGATTTAATTTTGCAAGATGTTGTGTATCGATGATCTCATCAATTTCACTTTTCAACATCCCGATTTCAATACGGAGTTCAGAAATGATTTTATCTTGGGATTTGATGTGCGCTTGAGCAAAAAGTAATTTATGAAAATCATCATCAATCCGGAATGGTATTAATATTTCCCTGTCGTTTTCCATTATTGTCTTTTTTAATCCAATAATTATAAATGCCCTGACTCCATGAATAGATATAAAAGAGACTTAGGGCAAGTATGCCCCATTGCTCTTTTTCAACCGAAGTAATAATCCAAAATGGTTGTCCCAAAAGTCCAAGTATATATCCCACTCGTTTCCATTTTTCCTTTCGGGAAACAAACCAAATCGCTGAAGCTCCAAAAACGAATATTAATATTTGAAATATCATCGTTCTTTTATTGTTTTTCTAAATTCGAGCCACTCCTTATTGTTAAAATTAAAAAGTTTCCTTTTGCCTTTCTCATCATGATCAGACAAGGCATAAGCCACCAAATATATGCGGCCGCTATCGTAATCAAAGCCAGTGACAGTATAACGAAATTCCGAATCCATTAATCTTGATCCAGAATGTAATCGATGCCCTTCTTTGGTGATGTAAGGTTTCAGATTCGCATATTTCTCGAAGCTGTGAATGGCAGAATTATTTGAATATTTAACAGCAGTGGAATAAAACCATTCTCCCATTCCTTTGCCATTAGAATTTACATGAAACCAGTATCCACCCCGCATATTTTTAGCAATTTCTTTGAAATCATCCTCGTAAAATTCGAGGTTCCCCTCAATTGCTAATTTAACAGTATTGTACATTACTTCATTAGTCCATGAATGGGAATTCGTCCCCATGTTTTGCCACATAAATTCCACGAATTTATATGCCGGTGATTTTGTTGTTTCCATAAATTATCTCTCTTTTGGTTTAATAAATTTAATACCTGTGATTTTATAAAAATCTTTTTCCGTTGGAACCGGTATAATTTCCCCCGTGTCTTTATTTATTAATTGCCCGCCATCGGACTTAAATCCTTTCTTATCGATTATCACCATCATATCATGGGAATAATCTGCAGACCCGGTACGGATCATAGCAATTAATCCAAAGTTATTTTTATCCGCCATAAACAAATCGAGCTTTATGCCCTCCGGGAGGATACGTTGTGTATATTTTCCCGCCGGATTTCCTTTCACGGCTTCCAGACTGTTTATTATATCGCAGAATTCTTTTAAAGGACGCTCCGGTTCTTTAATTACTTCCTGAAACAAGTTTTTTGACTCAGGGCAGAATCGTTTGGGAATACAAACAATCTCTATGTCTTTAACCCAGGCTTTTTCTCTCCGGATAGAGCCTGCAATCATGATTTTATCGCAGTATGGACGGAGTTTGTCGACATACCTTTGTGCGATGGTTTTTGCTTTAATCAGTTCCATAATTTTATTTTAGATATGACATTAATTTTGGATTGCCTTTCAATAAGGTATCGAATATCACCAATGCAACCGGGAAAGGTGCAACATCTTTTTTATTACCAAATTTGAGCCTTCCCTGGATTATACGGACCTCAGCTGCATTATTTAATATTTCATGATGCCAGTACCAACTATCCGTCCGAAGGGGAATCAGGAAAACGGCTTTCCTGCAGTTACCGGCTTTTATTTCTTCAATTGCTTTTTTAAGCCAATCTCCCACATGGGAATAGGGAGGATTACAAAATATGATCCCTCTCCAGGGAATTTGTAAACCATCAAATTCAGTACATTTTAACGGGCAAGGATCGAAGGTAAAATGAAACTCATTATCTATCTTTTTATAAAATGATTCCGGGGTTGAATAGTGATCGCTGTCCCGTACCTTTCTTAAAACTTCGTTATATCTCAGCATTATTCTATTAATTTAAAATTTTCATCAATATTCTCGTAAGTCAACCCATGATCCTTTAGCATAGCTTCTATTCTTGAAATACCTCCTCTGCCAATTTTAACGGTTTTCTTTTTTACAAATATAACATCCGGTTCATGATTGTTAATAAAGTGTTCATTACCGAAATAATCCACCGGTAAAGTTCTTACAAACTCTCTCAATTCATTCAAGCCGGTTAGTAATTCTGCATAATCCCTTTTGTCTATTGGAAGGTTAAAAAGAAGTTCATTCCCAAGTTTAATTTTAAGGACAATTATAAACCTGAGTAATTCCTGCCGTTCTTTGTATGCTTTATGTTTCATAGTAATCCTCCCCACTGTTTAGCCATTGCTGCAGCAATTCCCGGATACGTCCTTGAGCGATCTTTCCATCTATCATCACCGGACCCAATATTATTATGTCCGGTAGGTGTCTGGTTGGCCCACCTGCCATTTGTTTGCAGTATTATTTCTGGTTTCAGTTTCGGCAGATTTTTAAGCCACAGGCATGTTCTTTTGCTTTCAGGGTGTCCGAACCAATGGGGTTGTATTTGCTGATCCGGTTTCCGGTAAAGTGATGAAAGCATACCCACAGGATTCTCCATTGCAATCATATCAATGGGGGATTCCATTAACTTAATTGCAAATCTGGCAGCTTCTTTTTGTTTGGTGGCCCTGTCTGGATAATTCGGATGTGGGCGACGCAATTTAAGAGGAAGATGTTTATCCTCCGGATGATAATACCATCCCTGTTGAGAACCGGCAAGGTAAGTGCATGGAGGGTGAAAAATTGCCAATCTCCACCCATATTTTATAACATTAAGAATATCATCCTGAATATGCCATTCCGGATTGCCTTCAGTGGGAAGTAAATCGCATGAATAAGCCTCATAACCCCAATCCCGGAAGGCTTGAGTTATCACCTGTGAAAATTCACATCCTAATAATATCCTTTTTAATTCCATATTCTAAGCTCTGCCATTGAAATAAATTTATTCCCCCGGTAAACCCTGAATGTTGCAATATTGTCAACAAAAAAAGGTTTATCCGTAAAACTTGAGGTTTGATCCTGATTCTTTTTTAGAAATTTAATTGTTATGTCCCGAAAATCAAAGGTTTTTCTCAGGGCATCCCTCATGTCCTGAAACTGGTAACTTTTGCAATCAATTTCTTCCAGTACTCCCGGTACCACGATTGTAAATGTCTCTTTATTCATGTTCCTGCTTTCGTTTTTTAGCATTATCGAGCCTTATTTGAATATTGTTTGCAAATTCAGCCAATTCCTCACGGGTGAAACCTTCGAGTTCATCATTAACCAAGAGATTAGGAATTGCACTTTCTTTTATCTCCCGGATTAAAGTGGATATTTCTGTAAAACTAAATTGTTGCTTTTGAATATTTCTTTTACTTTCAATCCAAACACCCTCCGGGTTCCCGTGCGTATATAATTTTGAGTATTCGCTATTTTCAATGAGCCGATGCCCTTGTTTAAAGAGCATTCCGATATAATCTTGAGCATCTGTTATGTTTCTGCTGGTAACAAGAAAGGAACGGACAATTAACGACTCGAGATAATGTTTACGGATGATCTGATCCGAGTGGACCCAAACCCCAAAATCGAGATATTTAACTCCGATCCTTTCACATGCCTCCATGATGCTCATGTAACCGGTTGCAAATAATTTTAAAACTTTCAAAGCAACCGTCTCCCGTTCATGCCTCGTCCTTGGGTCAATGAGGGCCGGCCTTGATATTTCATTCTCCCGGAGCCTCATTACTTCATCAACATCAATAACAGGTTCTGTTTTTTGCTCAACCTCTTTAATGTATTTCCCTGTAACCTGAAAATTAAAACGAATTCTTCCCGTGCCTTTCTCAATTACTGAAACTAAAAATGGCTCCTTGAGTGCCTTGGAAATTTCATTCACATCAGAAGCCAGTTTCTTACCAACGGTGTCCTGGTTAATTTCAAAATGATTATAGTATGCCGTATAGAAGGTATTCCTGGAACATCCATCCGCAATCTCAAGTATAATCTTCACCCGGTTATCAAGGTTTATTTTATCCGGCATGTTACCAAAAATGATCTGCAGTAACTTGGTGCGGTGAACCTTGTTTTTCGGGAGCTTTATTATAAGATTATGTTGCTTTAGATATTCATGGTTGAGAGCTTGTTTTAAATCTATTTTTAGTGGTGAATCCAACTTGTTTATTTTTTCTCCATAAATGTATCAAATATTTTTGGAAAACCTATATGTCATAATGACTGATATTATCTCAATATCCCGTCAAATCTGAAAAATAATTTTTGGAAAACTCTACTTTTTTGGAAAACTTTTGGAAAACTTTTCACCTTTCCTGATAAAAAATAAGGCAAGAATGATATACTCCTTGAGTTCCCGAACTTGTAATATTTGTTCCCACTATTCTCGGTGCGATAGAATAGTGAGTTGATATAATAACCACATCCGTTTCCAAGAAATTATTTAACCTTTCGTCGAACTCCTCCGTGCTTTTCCCGAAGATTGTTTTCGATTTGACTTTATTCTCCTTTGCCATAGCTTTCATCTTTTAGGTCCTTTTCAATTTCTTTAGAAAGCCTTTCCATGAATGGAAGTTCGTCCAGTCTGGCTTTAAGTTTGTCCACCTCATCTTTGATCCAGTCAACGGGTTTATGGAACCTGCTATAATCGTTAAACCTTTCGATAAATTTAATCTCTGCTTTATCCGGGGGCATTGCCTGAAGTTTATCAGTCCTGAATACAAAATTGAATTCATGTTCCAGGACATAATCATCTGCGTCTGCTATTTTTCTGTCAGTTGGAAATGGTAATTTAAACTTTTCAGCAATAATGAGAGTAAGTGAATCCTCAAGCACTAATAATTGAGGGAATCGCATTTTAACCGGGCGGGGAATATCGAAAAGGTAAGCCTCCGATGCATCATGAAGGAGAGCCGTTAATTTCAACTCTTCCGGCACGAATGCGGCCACATGGATACTATGCTCGGCAATACTATAAAAATCTTTCGTCCATCCGTTCCATCGACACTTTCTTGCCAATGCATGAGCGATGTCCTCAATGCAGATATCATCTGGTACCATATTGAAGAAATCAATAAATTTACCTGAAGGCAGTAAATATTTACCTTCCCTGTTGTTAATGAATTGCTGAAAATCTTTTACTGATTGCATGGCTTTTGTTGTTAAGTTTATAATAGATACTTTCAATTAAAACGCTCTCCAAATCCGGGATTAAAATGTCATTGAAAAAGGTTAATCCCAATATAATATCCATTGTTCCAAAATCAGGACGGCTCCTGTGAGTGTTGATCATTTCCATTGTGGATGTTATCATATCTTCTAAGTTGTGAAAACATTTAAACATTTCCCGGCTTAACTGATTAAAACCATCATTTATTGATCCTGAAAGTGGATTGAATGTTGTTATTTCCTTTGGTGAATTTACATCCATTAGTATTTCATGCTCCATTAACAGAAATAACACTTCAGCGATCCTTCCGTTCAGTTTATGCTCTATATGCTCATAAAACCAAGGGCATCGATCAAATTGATGATATTTTTCAATCTTCATGATATAAATGTTCCACTGGTTAATCCTTATATCAATATTTATGAAATTAAATAATAATTCAAATATCTGAATTCTCGTTGTTTCGGGTTTCTTGTTTCTATCGATTAATGGTTCAACAATCTCCCGAAAATCATCCCAATTCATAGTGGCAATACTTTATTAATCTTGGTTTACGATAATTGGTTCATCAATATTCTGCAGCGGTACCTGTTCAATAATTTCCCCGGTATTTAATTGCACTTTGAATGCTTCCCGAATAACATCCCGGATATTTACTTCCGACGGTCCTAAAATTGTGGCATTTATCCAAACGGAGTGCCCTGCTGATTTGTGGTAAACATAAACGCTTACTTTTTGTCCTCTTTTGTACATGATGCTTTGCTCCTCTCTTGTTTTTTCTTTAGTGTTAATTCAATATTGCGCCTGATTAGCTTCTCCAGTTCTTTCATTGCATGTTTTTTGGCATTTTTCAAGTTCAATGCCTGAAAATAAATGCAATTGTTATGATAACTGGCTTCATGGGTTTTAACCGGTTTCCCGTTTAAACCTACGGCGATTTTTTCACGAATAACGACTTTGGAATATTCCATCAGTGTTAAATCAAGTTTGAAAAGGCTCATCCCTTTCTTCAGGGGAATGGAACCAATAAACTTGTATTCCTGTTGGCTAATAATTTCCTGTTCTTGCTGAACTCGTGGTTTAAGATCATCAAAATAAGACATACTATTCCTTTTTAAAATCGTTATTAAAATCTTCGTTAAAATCCCCCTTTTTCTGGATTAAGAAGTTCTGGTAATTTAATGATTTTTCATAACGATTATGCCTTCTTTTTACTTTCCGGGCATAAAAATTACTTATCAACGTTTGTCCCCATTTGAATGATATCCATTGGGGAAGCCATGAACCACGAATTTCATATTCGAGGGCTTGATTTAATGATAATCTTTTGTCTTTATCCGAATGGATAAGATGATAACCGGATATCATTTCGCTGGAGGTATTGAATAATTGTTTTCCCCAATCCCGGAGGATTTCTTCACCGAGGGATTTTTCACTTATAAATTCACCAATATGTTTATGCGAAGCCATTATGGTATGGAACCAGTGATAACTTCCTTTTTCCGAATTGGTGGAACTTCCATTCAGGTTTTGCCAGAACCTACATTTACAATATTCACCTTCATTAAGATCATGTTTCAGTTTGCAGTCATCGATGTAGGTATCGAATCCATTTGTAATGAAATGATCACAGGTACTACAAGTTTTGAGTAAAATCTTATTCATGGGTTTGATGTTTTTTTCGTTCGATTTCTTCTTTGGCCCTTTCGACGTTTTGCATAAAAGGAGAATCCTCCGCCGGGAGTTTCATTCCTAATTCATAGTATTGATCCAATATAAAAAGCTCCTCATGGCAATTCGTGCATCGCCCGTTGTAAACTTTACATCCGCAATTTTCACAGGTTGCCATGTTATTTTATTGAATTATTAATCCTTAGTATCGATCTTGGATTTACATTAGCGATATATGTTTTCCTGTTATCAAAAGGAACGTCCATATAGCCATAAACCCTGATTTTGATTTTATCGCTAATTCTCAGGATTTCGGCATTAAATGAACCCCGTATTTTATTGCGCTTATAATCTACTTTTTGCCCCACCAGAAGTTCATTCTTTTCCATATCGGTTGTCTTTTTGGTTTTAAAAAACATGTTCTTTCACTTGTTATCCAGATCGGGGGTTGAGTATATCCACTTATCACGCCGATCCATATAGTTCCAAAAAACAATGCGCTCATCCTTTCCCGGAAATTGAGTTTCCACTTGGATATACATTGAGTACCATCATTAAAAACCCATAGTGAACTGCATTCCATATCTGTCATGCTTTCAGGCTTTGCGAGTTCCTTGGTTGCTTCTTTAAATTTTACCGCTTTCATTTTTATTGATTTTATATTTGAAGTCTAAATGCTTACCGGTTAATAAGGGGAATCTATGTTCAACATTATCAATAACCCCAAACATGCGTCTTTTAAATATTGTTTTACTAACAAAAGACAGATCGAATAGAACCCCAAAATAAGAGCATGTTTCCGGATGATCCCAAGTGGGATCAATAACATTGCAATTTATATCAACGCACCAAGCATGTTGAACTGGAATAATATCATTGGCAATGCCCTCCACATAAATCAGATCGTGCATTTCTGCCAGATGATATGCGTTCCTGAAACATTCCCTTTTAGTTCGTGGTACATGGGGATATAATTCAAAATTAAATTCTTGGGGAAAGCATTCCTGCCCATTCTGAAGTATAAAATCAAAAATGGATATGTATTTCTCCTTGGGCAATCTATCATTGAGTTTTTGGAGCTTAACCAAAGATTCCAGATAGTCTTTTATGCTTTGGATGTTATTGAAATCTATCATCATTGTGAATGATAAATTCGCACGGATCAAATCCGGGCAGTTCATATATTTGTTCCATTGCCCTATTAAGCCGATCACATTCCTCCTCAGTGGGAGGTTCTGGTATACTCCAAATGATATCGTGGGCATCATCCTCCGGGTGATAAACCTCATCATTTTTTATGAGTGCCAACAGGAAGCTCTCGGCTTCCTGAATGGTTTCTATTTTATTGGGGATTGTTGTGTTCATAACTTTGTTAATAAGTGCCGAATATACAATCCTCTTTTTCTGTTTTGCCTTGGTAAGCAAAAACTCCACCGTCGTTTCCTTCATCATCTTTCTGTGGGATCAGAAGGGTACCGTCCGTAAATTCAATGATGTGTGGTTTCTTAAACCATCCCATTGATTTTGCTTCCTCATCCGTCATTTTGCGGATTTGCTTAATTACTTTTCCTTTCAAGTCTGTCATGGCTTTGTTGCTTTATTTGTTAAGTGAAATCAAAAAAGTATTCTTTCTTATAGTTTCGGTATTGGTTATTCTCATACCGATTGACTTTGCATAATCTTCAACCTCTTGGAAGGTTTTAAAAAACCTGCCGTCTGCTATATATTTTTCCTGATTTTTCATAATTAGATTGTTTTACGATTTCTTATCAACTCATTAACAATGTGGATAAAATCATGATCCACCTTTTCATTACAGGCATACCCGCTTGCAACAATATTGCATGCGTTTTCCTGTTCGGAGGTTAAATCCTCACCAACCATCTCCAAACAAAAGTCATGCTGTACTTTTGTAGGGATATAACTACCTCCGGCAGTGCGATAATCAAATTTAGAAGAAGCCCTGCGCTTTTCTTCTTTCTCACGTTTACGATTATTATATGATTCGGCGAATTCGGAATCATTTTGCATACGTTGGGCAAATTCCCGGCGTTGCGTTTTTGAAGGTTTCCAACTTTTTCTCATTGTTTTGGCTTTTTATTGTTGCTTTATTGTTTTAACGAATCTAAGATAAGATTTGTTTCACAATTATCAAAACTTTTTTTAAGATTAGTAAAATAAAAAACCGGGGGATTGCTCCCCCAGTTACCCCTTTTCAGTTGTCTATCTTACTCCTCGTTTGGGCTGGGCCACTCCTCGGATATACCTTCCCGGGGTCCAACTAAGGTATAAACTTGCCGGTTATCCCAACTGTACCCGGCGGAACTCCTCACAAACTCGGATGCCCACTATGTGGGTTCTCTTGATTGATGGAATCATTTTGAATGGATTATCGTTAATGGCTGCACCATTTATCTTTATAAGCCGAAATACGGCTGTTAATTCTTTTTTCTGTGGCTCCAGGTGAAAAGAAAAAGACTGTTCGATCATCTGCCCTAACTGAACGCATATCGCAAAGATTAGGGCTTTTAAATTCGATTTTACGGGTATTATCCTCCCCCTTAACAAAACTTGCTGCCCAAGCTGCCTCCTGAAGCATCCTTTTTTTCCGCTGCTCAAGTCTTTTTTGTTCCCTTTCAATATGTTTTTTTTCATTGATTCCATCCTGGATCGCATCAAATACATTCTTTTCTCTTGGTTTCCTTCCCCTTTTCTTGGGTTGTTTTGGTATTTGAGATTTTGTTGGACGTTTTAAACCGAGTTTTTCAAATTCTTTCCGGACGGATTCGGGTGTTCTCTTTAATAGTTTTGCAATTTCAGTGTTCGATTTCTTGAGGTAATTTTCCCGAATTACCCGGCGATCTTCCGAAGACCATCGGTTATATTTTGAGGGGCATTCCACTTTTTGGCGCAAAATATTTATTTCCCATAAAAATATACTTTTTTTTCATTTCAACAATGGATTAGAAAAATAAATATCAAGCTCCGGATCAGAAGAAATGTAATCAAAAAACTCCTCATAAGTAAAACCACACGCTGTAGCTGTGTCCAGTTCGTCCTTAATAATATGATGTGCTTTAATTAATTTTTTCTTATCAATTTCAATGCGCTTGCAAAAATCCTCCCACATATAGATTTTATCCGGAGCCATTTTCAATTTATGAATTTGGTTAAGCCATCCGGATATATTCTTTCTATTTGCCAGTTCGGTTGCAAGGGATAAAAGATATTGTTTATACCGGCGATGGGAATCGGTTACACTTTTAAATATTTCCGGGTTCGCCCTGACAAATTCGCTCAACTCTCTCGGTGATTTCCCTATCAGTTGACATGCCCGTGTGAAACCGATCCCATTCTGAATACCGGCATTTAAAACCTGCCTTTCATTTTCATTCAGTGACAGCATCTTCCTCTTCTTTTTTTATGATCTCATCCAGTGAAATCCGATCCCTGGTTACAAGAAATAATTCAATTTCTTCAGGGCTTAATTCCTTATTATTGCGCCAGATTTTGAAATAAAGATCATTGTCCCGCATGAAATTAATCCATCTTTCAATAATGACGTCCACATAGTTGGGGAGAAGTTCCTGCCCTATGCAGATGCGGTTAAGTTCCTGACAAGCTATTAACGTGGTACCGGACCCAAGGAAAGGATCGTAAACCATTTGTCCGCTTTCGGTATTATTCCGGATGGGCCTGGCCATGCACTCGAGTGGCTTTTGGGTACCATGTCCATAAACTTCCTCTTTATTGGCATTTCCCATTGCAGAATTATTCTTAATATCCCAAACAGTTGATTGATCCCTTGCCCCCTGCCAGTTATGTTTGCTCCCTTTTTTCACACCATACCAACACGGCTCATGTTGCCAGTGATAGTCGCCCCGGCTGATAACAAAATGCTGTTTTGCCCATATAATTTGAGAAATGATATCGAATTCACACTTTATCATATCTTCAGCGACAATGTACCCATACTTGCCAGCATGCCATATATAAGCAATTTCACCGGGAAAAAGTTTGTAAGCATCAACCCATGATATCTTGTTATCATTTAAAACCTTGCCAGTGGATCGTGGCTTTTTCCAAGAATCCAGGGCTTTCTCCTTCCATGCAGGATCATATTTAACCCCATAGGGAGGATCAGTTACCATGATGATCGGATGCCTGTCGGCAATGAGTTTTTTAACCATTTTGGAATCTTCAGAATCCCCACACTGCACCATGTGTTCATTCAGGGTATAAATATCTCCGAACTTGGTAATCGCCTCTCTCGGTATACCGGGTATTTCTTTTTTTTCTTCCTTGGTTTCCCCGGACCCGCTGGAGCCATTACCGAAGTTTATTTTCAGTTCTTTAATTGAAATTGGAAGGGAATCCAATTCAATATTATACTTTTTGAAAAGCTCCGTATCCGGATTAATATCTGAATATTGGGAATTGACAAAAGCGATCTCCTCGATGGCTTCCTTTCTGGTTTCGGCATGGATCAATTCATAAGGTATCGGGGGAATATAAAAGCCATCCGATTCGAGAATTTTCAGGGCTTGCTTCCTGCGATGAGCATCAATGATCCAGAGCTTGCCCTCTTCATCTTTCCATGCTTTAAAACTGTATTTAAAACCACGCTCGACAATTGCCCGTTTTAAAAGCATAAGCCTATCCAAATCCATGATTTTAAAATCTTCCTGAAGCTCCTCGAAGGAGCCATAATCTGCCGTCGGAAGGTTTGATTCATTGTAAACTTTAACTTTCTGATTTTCCATTGGGGTCAGTATTATATAAATTATTTAACATTAAAAGTATGCAATCTGCGACAGCATGATTATTTTCTATGATGCGCTCACCGGGGGAAAGTAACTTCTCGATGGCTTCATATACCTCATAAACTGGCATAGGAAGTTCGTCCAGCCGGTTAAATTTTATCATGGCATCAATTGTTGCTTCTGATAATTTACCGGCATATTCCTGCATTTTAGAAGGGATAATAACCTTATCCCAATGTTCCTGCAGTATCTTGGATGCCCTTTCCCTGCTCATAATTTATTGATTGTAATAATAAGGCTTGCAACCATCGTACCGCTCGATTTGAATTCCCCTTCGGGTATTTCTTCTATTTCAGCCTCTACGCTTTCAAGAAATTTCCTGAATGCATCTTCTTTCTTGCCTGAAGCAAATGTCCAATGTTTAGATGCTATTGAAACCATGCGGCCGCCCGACTCGAGACAATCGTACATTTTCAATATATGATCGATGTCCTGATTCTTCGTGAAAGGAGGATTTGCAACAATGATGGCAAACTCCCCAAATTCGGATTCCGGGACAAATTCCATAAAGTCGGTACCATAATTAACCGTGTTATCAATCTTTTTCAGGAACTCCCGATTAATGTCCATTAATTCGAGATAGAAAACCTGCAAATCCGGATCATAACGATGGATTGCATTGATTATGGCCCCTTGACCGGCAGAGGGTTCGAGTATCTTACCTATTGGACATGGCAAACGGAATGCTTTATTTACCAATACATCTGCCAGTTTATCCGGGGTTGCAAAGAACTGATATTCCTTTTTTAAATTGCGCTTTTCTCCATTGGCAATTTGCGCCAATAGATCGGTGGGATCGTGTGGGAAAACAAAGCCCTGGATTTTGCGTCCCACCCATTTACCTCCGATCAATTCCAAGGCTTTAGCCACTTCCATGTAAAGTTTTCTATCCAATTGCCCGGCAGGGAGCTTCACCACCTTATCTTCGATTATGCATTGCTGCAAAATATCTTCTTTTGTCATAGCTTATTATTTGATTTTAGTTGAGGTAACAATTTTAAAATCATCTTATTTTTGACGATTCTTTCTATCCTGAACCGGCTTCCGCGGATATCGAGAATTTCACCGGTTTTAAACACCATAGGTTTCTTTTCAACTATTTGTTTGTTGAATTGGGCATCTGTAATGGGGATTAAATTCCCTTTTGAATCGTCCATTATTCCTGATTATTTAAGAATGCATTAACAACCAGTTCTGTTCCATATTCCTCATTTATCTCAGGAAGCACATCCTTTTCGAAGTTGATGCCCAAAGAATCTGCCAATTCAAATATTAACCTGTTATTAACAAGTATATTCGGAATATTACCGAAAAGGAGCCATGAGATTAACTGATCGGTTCCTGATTCATCTAATCCCCTGTAATTGGTGTCAAAGAACCTGATCTCATTGTTGAAATTGAGATCATGATGATCCAGTGCCTTATCCTCATCCATGATCGTCCATCCCATTAACTTTACTATTTTACGCTTGGTGTCGATATCGGAATGCGCCCATACGATCCAAGCCAGTATTTTTTTAACAGGAATAGTCATTAGGTTGCCATTCTTCTTTGCATGAGTTTCGGCACACTTGAAAATGGTCAGTTCAATAGCCTTATGATAGGCCTTATTGTCTGTTTTTACTTCATCATCAACGGTACTTCTTTCTGAACGTTTAATTTCTTCCTGTGAATCGGTTAGTATTGGGATTATCTTGCCGGTATCAACCCCGTTATAAATAATCATAACCCTTTCAATTGCCATTCCCGAAGCCTTATCCTCGTCGGTTAATTCCTGAAATTTGCCATAATATTCATACTGATTTTTCTGGTCCTCTTCAGTCCATCCGAAATTTGTCCCACGAATTACTTCGATTCCCCGGCTTTCATGCTCCTCTTTTATTTTATCAAGATGGATTATTTTTTTTGTTGTGAAACAAATCCGATCTAAGCAGATATCATCCGATTCAAAACCTTCAAAAAGCAGCTTATCTGTGCCCGTTCTCTTCGGGCAGTCCATGCAGGAACCGGCAGGGGTTAATTTTTTATCCTTTACATCAAATACTGCAGCTGCGAGGTTTTGTTGAACATTAGAAACAACATAATCCCTTATTTTATTGGAAGGTTGCATTCCGATAATCTCCTCGCCATCCCGAAATGAATATTTTGCAATCATTTGTTCCTGATCGTCCTTTTTAACCATGCACAATACTTTGGCCTGAGTAATACTGATCTTTCCATCATGAAGGAGTACCGTTGCCGTATCGCATAATCTTTCCAAGCTCAACCTGTCATAAACATACTTGAGGGATTTACCAATGCGATCTGCAATTTCTTCAATGGTTAAACCATTACTTTGCAATTCCTGATAAGCATGGAACTCCTCAACGGGGGACATATCCATTCGCTGGCAGTTCTCGATAATGGCAATTTGTTTGTATTCGGTTTCATCAGCCGAAACGATAATGCCGGGTATATGATCCCAATTGAGATTTTTACAAGCCCTGAATCTTCGGGAACCGGCGACAATTTCATAATTGAACTTTTTGTGCTTTACCTCCCGGACCAAAACAGGTTGAAGAAGGCCCACCTGGTTAATGGATTCCTGCAGTTCGATAATTGATTCGTCGGTGATTGATTTTCTTGGGTTACTTGCAGATTCCCTGATCTTTGAAACAAGTAACAGTTCGCTTTCTCTAAATTCGATGTTCGACATAAATTTTATTTTTAATTATTTACTTTTTGCTTCCAAATATGTTAAAAAATCCTTTAAAGAGTAATCGGATTCCATCTCCCATTTCTCCACGATATCCCCGTCCTTTAATACTTTGACGGTTGAACCCATAACCACTACCATCCGGTCTTGGCCCAAATTGATAGTCAAAATGTTTGTCTCCATCTGTGATTCCATTGTTTATAGGTTTTAAGATTATGTAAATAGCTTTTAATTTGCCGTTTTCGTGATAGACTTTGGGAGTTTCACCAATATATCCCGCAGGGATTTCTATTTCAGTGGTATGCTTTTCCATTTTTAGGAATTCATTAATTTTCTGGCCCAGTTCTTTGTATCGTTCGTAAATTGCTTATCAAGCATCCATTTAAGGAATTGAATATTTTCTTTTACCGGGGTACCCTTATCTTTGCCAAAATTGAAACATATAATGCCCTCATCATTCCGGATAAACTTACCGGCAAAATCAACCATCTTGCTGCGGTCAAAAGCAAATTTTTCCCAATCTAAAACAGAAGTGCCCACCCTTTCAGATTCCTTGCTGAAAAGTTTAATGGCGATTTGATAAGTTGCCATTGAATCCCCTGCAGCGTCGTGCGCATCAAATGAACCCCCGACATATTCCCTGTAAACGGATTCCAGATTCGCCGGTTTCAAAGTCCTGTAAATCTTGTATAAATCGACAATGTGTTTATCATTTATACTAAATTCAATACCTGCCCGCCCAAATTCTTCAACTAACAAGGGAAGATCAAATACCATTATATTATAACCAGCCAAATCAGAATCACCAATCCATGAACATAATTCACCGGCAACATCTCCAAATTCAGCACAATCAGAGACATCTGCATCCGAAATGTGATGCACATCAGAGGCTTCCTTTTTAATTGGTATCTTCGGGTTGAGGTAGAAGTTTTTGCCTTCAACTGTTGTATCCCCGAAAACTTTTAAAGCTGCAAATTGAACGATCCTATCCTCGCTGATATCCAATCCGGTTGTCTCAAGATCGAAGAAAATAATCGGTTTACTGATATTAAGATTTTCCATTTTGATCATCTTTAAGGTTAGCAAAGTTTTTATCTAAATACTCAAGCTCTTCGTCGCATGCCTGAATAAGCATATTTATAAAAGCGGCGCCAATGAAATCCATCCGTTCCCGGAAGCGTTGGGTATAGATTACTTCTTCTTTTTGCGAAAATGGAGAATCTCCGGGAATTGTAACGTTCCGTCCGGACTTGGTATTAATTGTTATCGAATCACAATCGATTTTATTCCCGGATACTATTAATTTATCCTTTATGCCATTAATTGATTTATGGCATCGCCGGTTAAATTCGGCTTTGTTAAATGTTTCCTGATTCATATCAATATTTGTTTTAGTGGTGAAATTTAATAATGCTTTCAGTCCTGATATTTTATCTGATGCTGCGGATATTGACATGCCTTTGGCAATAGTTTCAATTTCCTTTGTTACCCCATCAAAAGCTCTCTTTTGAGATGAACCTTCTCTTTGGTTTGTCCTCTGGTTTACCTGCTTTTTCTGTGGCTTTTTTTTCATCAGACTGCCGGGTTTTTTGATTCTTTGGTTTCATGATTTATGGCTTTAGTATAAAAATCACAGATTGCTTCGAACAAACTATTACCCACCCCATATAGGGATTGCATCATATCAATAAAATCGGGAGGTTTAACAAAGAAAGATGAACCGTCCAGATCGTGATTTAAACCAACTCTTTGAAGGTAATTAACTGCATCTTCATTGGTAATTTTCCATTTTGTTACAAGCTCTTTAATCCTTTCAGGGTTTGCACCAAATATACCTGCAGCGATGAGCATATTATATGCATCCATTCGGTTTTCAAGATCAAGTATCCACCACTTTTTTACAAATGTGGATTCTTCGAAGTCCAGCGTATCTGCATGCCTTGTTTTATGGATCAGATCGCCATTTTCGTGGAGATAATAATAGCAATAGTTATCCCCATGATTTATACCGGTTCCTGTGTCCTGTTTCATAGTTGCATAGTTGAAACAAATCTGGTTTTTTTGCCTTCATTAGGCTCGAATTTTTCAGCTTTCTCATTCATGATGATGAGCTTCATTCCACAAAACCATACCCAATCAAGCATATCATGCTTTTTCCCATCCTTGGTATGATAATGAATTGTCTGTGAAGAAATGGAATCAATACCTGTCCTATCCTTAACTTTTTTAACATATTCCCCCACTGTCAGGCATTGATCGAGAGTTACTTTATTGATGTCTTTAATTTCCATATATAATTATTTTTTTGTGACAACCTTATCCAAAAGAGTAACCTCACTGTTCGGGTCCATCGTTTTAGCCTGAAGGTGTACTTCCCAAGGGCGCAACCAACGCCAAAGAAAAAATACCTGCTTGCCTTTTTTGTTTGGTTTTCTCACCCAATAATCAGCCAAAAGAAGAGTATCAGAATGGAGGTATTGGACATTTACCGAGTCCAATGATTCGGGAATTATAATCATCTCATCGAGATAATCGTTATTATAAAATGCGATTTTATAATCTTTTTCTTTAACAGTGGTATCTTTCAAGGGAACAGTAAATTCACCGGAAACCTCTGTTCCTACAATTGTAAATCCTGAAAGGTTTTTTATTTTACCGTTGAGCGCACTAATTTCTTTATAAGCCCAAGCCAGCCGGATTTGATAATTATTGAGTTCACTTGAGTCTCTTTTAGAGACAGCTTCCATCTCAGACAGTCTCGTTTGGACTGCCTGAGTGAAGCTCACCTGATGCCCAAGTTCATCGGTATATTTTCCTTTTATGGTTTCGATTTCGTCCCGGTATTCAATCTTTTCAGTCCTATTGTGTAGAACTAAAAATGTGATTACCAAGGATGCAATTATCAAAAGCCCAATCAAAATTAAAGTAATTTTTTTCATAATTATGGTTTTACTGTTACTGGATTAATATAGTTTGTTAAACCAATTTCCCGCATAACACGGGCAATGGCATCAAAATAGACAAATTCAAGTTCTTTATTCCAAGCCTTATCCATTAGTTTTGCCAAATCTGTGCGGACATCCATGAAATTATTTTCAATGAGGATACCGGCATATTTTGCTTTGATTATTTTATTTCCTGATTTATAGCCATGAATCACCATAAAATCAGCCTCGCGATCCTTATCCTTTATTTTTTCATTAGGCCCAAGGGCATAATCAAATCGGAATGTTTCTTTTGGGAGAGATTCTTTAAAAACATTGCCCATATAATCAACAATGCTATCTGCCATTGTTTCTCCCTTATCTGTGAAGAAAGTAAAACCTCCGGGTCCGGACCAAAAAGCAGGGGGATTTTTCAAAGCATCATTATGAAGGGAAAGCATAATAACCAAATCATAAACCCCGCATATTTCATTATAAGTTTTAACCCTTTTTATAAGCCCTGGCTCTTTAGGCTCATCCAGAAATGGAGATTTAATCATGAAGCCTTTGAGTTTATTCAGAAGATCAATAATGCCTTCTATCCTTTCCCGGCTCCATTTATATTCCCGGTGTTTTCCATCGGGGGATCGTTTTCCGGCGACATCTTCGCCATGGGCCGGATCGAAAACCACGCAGGCAGATTTGAACATGCCTGCGTAGTTTTTCAATTCTTTAAAATAGGGAACTTCTTTCATTTACTTTGTTTTAAGATCATCAAAAATAACTATTTTTTTGACAATTAACAAAACATCACCTTATTAAATAGGGGAATGTTCATCATCATCCGAACCCGGCTCTTGGGATTGATTTTCTTCCCTGAACTGATCCTCGTCCTGATATTTCTCCGGTGTGAACCCTTCCAAATCAAATAATGTGCGCTGATCCTCAGTGGTGAGGTTTTCGGAATGAAGAAGCTCCTCTGATTCGGGGTGGACAAAATACTTCTTATTCTCTTTGAAATCAAAAATGACCCGGCATTCCTTATTCTGAATTTCATATTTCAGCCGGTACTTATTAGCATGTTCACTGATCTCAGTTTCGAGGGTTGCAATCTGATCGGCATACCTTTTGGATACTTGTTTCTTTTCATCTTCCAAATCCTCTTTTTCCTTTTGTTTTTGGGAAAATTCATCGGCAATAATATCAAGCTCCTCCGGTGTGTAGGTATGCTTGATATCTTTCATTTTAGTTACCGGAAGAGTAACCGATTCTTTTCCGATAGCTTTAAACTGCAGATCGACATAATCCGGGCAGTACCTTTTCAATTGAAAAAATTCTATACCGGTAACATTTTCAAAGCACGTAAATGGCTCCTCCTCCCTTTTGAAAAGAGGGTTTTTAACTGTGTTTTTCATGCCATCATTGATGGCATTTTCTGTGATGACTTTGATAACCTCTTCGAGTTCCTCAATGTGCATCGCAGGGTTGACGATCAATCGTCCGTTTGTAATTAAAAGCATAGTTTAAAATTTAATTGTTAATAAAATGTTTATTATCTTCTATTTCAATACACTTTGCATCCTTAATCCAAGGACATGGTTCACAACTATCATGATAATGTGGTTTCCTTGCACCACATAAATGATCGCATCCTGGCGATCCGATTGAATTACAAATTACTTTGTTCATAACTTCATATAATCGTTAATAGCACTCATAAACTGTTCAATTGTCCGGTAAACCACTACTTTATAACCTTGGTTCTGGACTTCGTGAATAAATACTTCCTGTTCATCCGATAGAGTCCCTTTTTCTGTTTTGGTTTCCAAATAAAAACCATGATACCGGCCCCGGGGAACCGAAAGGAATAAATCCAGGACACCCTCAACCACACCTTCCTTTTTCAATCTTTGGGCTTCAGGAGAATATCTTTTGACCTGGCCAGCCCTATTGGTATATTCCTTTTTTGGACGTTTCCCACCATTGGGTATTGCGAAGAGTAATTTTTGAAATGGAGAATATTGATAACGAAACCACAACACAGCTGCGCTTTGTAGTTCATGCTCCCTGTTACTTCTCCTTTTTTTAGGCTTGCTTAATTCTGAAGGCAGTTTCATCATCATTAAATTCTATTTTTCTTTGTTTCCAAATGAATGCATCTGATATTTCAATTATTCCCCTGTGAAATTCGTCCGGAATATCTTTAAACTCGATCCATTGATTGTATGGAAGAGTAAGTAAAAAATCCTCTGCAATTGTTGTCATTTTCTCAAACTTGTTTGTCCGGGGAAAGGAATGAAATTGAACATCTCTTTAAACCTGTCATGAAGCCGGATGTCGTAATTACTCGATATATCCTTCCAGTCGTAATTTGTCGTAACATGGGTTAATTTCCTTTGTGATTGAAATATCTCGTATCTGATCATTAGGAAACTATCCAGAAGTTCGTTTATATCACTTCCGAAATGTTTTGCATCATATTTAACCCCAAATTCATTAATAACTATATTTTGAGGATTTCTTTGGGTAACTCCATAATTTAATTCAATAACGTTCCAAGTAAACCGGTTCATATTACCCTTATTCTGAAGCTCAAGAATTATATCCTCCATGCTTGTTATCGTGAATAAATTGGAGTTGCCATAGGTTAATACTCTCATATAATCCCTGAATGCATTGAATAAAATTGTTTTCCCAATTCCCCAATTCCCCATAAGACAAATACCTTTATCCAAGGAAATGGAATAATCTTCTACTTTTGGATCGCCGTTAAAATAAAGGATCATTTTTTCAATTATATCATTCTGATCAGGCTTTGGAATATAGCCAACAGGCATAAAATTGAATAATAGTTTTTTATTCAATTCCATCTCTTCGGAATTATCAATCGTCTGGAGTTGAGAAATGGCTTTTCGTTGTTTCCTGTCTTCTTTTCTCCCTTGCACTTTCTTTAGTATTGATTCTATGTGCATTGTTTTGCGATTTCTCTTTTCCATCGCTTCCTGTTCCTGGTTCGCCATTTGAATTATTTTTAATTGTGAGTAATAATTGCTGGACTTGTTTCCTGAGTTTTTCAGTTGAAAGAATATTTTTTTGCCAGAATAAATCTGTTTTCAGAAAATGATGTATTTCCCGGAGTTGATCTATCGTTGCCTCTTTATTTTCAATAATTAATCTGATTGCGGGTACCCAATTTTTATAAACAGCTTTTTCGTGTTTAACAATACTGATACCATTCCTTTCTAAATTACTTTTAATAAGATTCCAAAATTGATATGCGATTAAAGCCGGTTGTTTATCCTTTTCGGGTATTTCAACCTTTGGAATTAAATTTTTCTTATCGTTATCGTCCGAAATGAAAATTTCGGACATAAGAGTATTATTGATATCAATAACACTGTCACTTACACTAACAGCGATTGATGCGATTGTCTGCGATTGCACTGTATCGGTTTCCGATCCCATTGTATCGGTATGCGATAACTTGCGATCAGATGCGATGGATATACATTCATCAAGATTTAATTCTTTATTTGTGAGCTTTGTATATAAATCCGGATGCCATCTTTTTAAGTTTCCAATTATTCCCCCTTTACTTTTATTTTCCTTGGTTAATTCCCATTCTTTTAAATTTCTTTTCAAGGCTTGTTTAATGGGTTCAAATGATATTTGAATGATGAGATCATTAGTCTCTGGATTTTTGTCATTGACGTATTCTAAAATATGTTTGAATAATTGTCCGGCTTTTTCATCAGGCAGTTTAGAAACCGTATGGATTATATCGGTATAAAGTATAAATGATTTTTTACCTTCCATAAAATTTATTGTTGCTAAAGAAGGGATGCAAAAAAGCACCCCTTCAAATATAAATCACTTTTGTTAATCATCAAATTTTTTCGGGGTGATAAATTCAGTTAACTCATGTTGATTACAGAAATTAACAAGTTTGTTAATAACTTCTATTATATCATCCATGATCCCCGGATATCGATATAACCTGAACGATTCCCGCTTAATTTCAACTGGCTTATCCTTCAGTTTTTTCCAACAAAAAATATTATATTGGACGCAGTATGCATTGGTTGCAACCAGATAAATTTTCCATTGAATTGATCGCTCATAATCCTCCAAGTGCCATGATGATTCGGGATTTTTATGCTCGTGAACAACATTACCCTCCATGCCGTCTACTTTCATTGGTATCTGAATAGTTCCATACGGTAAAACCAAATCATGGGTTAATTTGACCTCAGAGATTAATTTCGGATGCTTGCGACGGTATTCAATTACCGGGGCAAGCTCCTGAAGCGTTAAAGTTATCGGTTCCGGGAAATCTTTTTCTTTGATGATACAGATATCCCCTTTCTGAAGATATTTTAAATGGCCATGCTCAAGAACGGCATGTATTGCCGATCCATAATTCATTGAAGGCTTCCATTTTGCCTCTCCACGCAAATATTTAACAACATCTTCCAATGTGACAGAGCCATTATATTCCTCATCAAGATAAACCCGGAAATTTTCCAGTTTCGAAGGTGACATTCTGTAGATCATAATCACCTCCCCGCTCTTATTTTCTCATCCTGATAAATTCTGACACCGGGTATTTCCCTTGTGCCTGAACGGACGGCTGTTTGAATTTTGGAAGCGTCGGATGAGCAGTACTGCCTTGGGATCAAATCTTCGTTTTCGATTTCATATTTCCATGTTACTGTAAGCCCTTTAATTGCCGGGGCCGAAATTACAGGCTGTATGATAACCTTTTCTGCTTCTTTTTTTGCTTCTTCAATGACTTCATCACTGGCGAGCGGCCCAAGGTTTTTGATTTCTGCCTGTTTCTCCACGATGGCAGTTTGTTGATCTGCCAGTTCCTTGGATACACGATCCCTTTCAAGTTTATTAAAAGCCAGTATCGCTTTTTCAACTTCAGCGATCAAATCTGTCAGTTCCTTACAAAGCTCGTCTGCCTTTTCTTTGAGCTTACGCTGTGCCTCATCGATCTTTCGTTTTTGATCTTTAAGTGGACCACACATTTTTGTTACTTCCTTGTTAATAAGATTTATCAACTTTTTCCCCTTTCCAAGATTGTCATTGGCTTTTATGAGATCATTGGCATTGTTGATAACTTTATTATCCTTCAGGACTTCGGTACCCTTTTTTAATTGGGAAGTAAAAATACTCAGCGCATCAATTTTAACCTCCGAACTTTCTATTTTAATCAAGCCGGTTTCTTCGACTTTATTTAATTCAGTTTCTCCCATATTAGAAAATTTTAGGTTCTTTAATTGTTTGATTTTCGCCCGTTTTCTTTGCATCCGGAGCTTTTAACTGCAATTGGTTATCCGCAGGGCCACCCGTTTGAACATTGGCATCAGTGGCATTTTGCACCTGGTCTGATTTTGGTTTTTCTCCAGTTTCCCCGGCATGATCATCGGGAATAACAGAAGGCTTCCCTGTCTTATCCAAATACATGCCCATGCCTTCGTCCCATCTGAACCCGAGTTCCTTAACTTTTGCCATAAGAGAACTGCGCAGTTGTTTCTTTACCATTTCGGGGGTATTTTTAACCATTTCTACAAGAGTATCCATTTGAACAGTGTATTTCACATCTTTGAGAAGATCCGCGAAGAAAAGACCGTATTTTTCATTTAATGGCTTGCTTAATTGGATACGATAAGTCTGAGACATATCCATGATGGCATCTGCAACCGGGTTTAACTCCTCGATCGTTTTTGCTGCAGCGATCTTATCCTGATTATCCTGAACCAGTTTAAGGGCATCCTCCTGCGCTTTTGTCATTTCATTCATCTTTGCTTTGCAATCGGAAATAATCCGTGCCATGAATGTTGCATATTCCGGATCGCTAAAATTTGGAACCACCTGCTTTTGAATTTGGGCAGAGTTTTTTCCAACATGGCGATCACATGGGTTAAAATCTATCACCCTTCTATCTCCCTCAGTTTCCATGTAACCCACCATATCCGCCACTCCTTTGATGATGTCGTAAGAGCCCCCGGTGATCTTCGGTTTCTTTTTTATGGAATCCTTTACATTTTCATCATCATCATGGGCAATGAAAATCAGATCAATCCGCTTGGATTTCATTTCATTAACAAAAGCATTGAAAACATTCTTCATTGCTCCATAGCCACCAAGGGCCAAAGCCCCATCCTTTTTCGCATTTTTAGGATCGTCCCTGATAACCGATTGAGAAACGTAATTGTCCAGCATAGTACCAACGGTATCAAATATCAACGTTTTTATACCAAGCTGCTCAAGCTGCCCGGAACGATGGAATTCAACAGCATCCTCCCAAGAGTCCATTTTAAGGGCTTTCTTCCTGCCTATTGCCCTCTGCAATCCGCCGTCGAAGTCCTCTAATAATGGGTTTTCTGCAGTAAAACTTATGGAAGTTTTACCAATGCCAGGCTCACCGAAAAGCAAAATAATAATCGCTTCAATGAGTAGAGCCTCATCTTCACTAATGATCTTGTACGCCATAATTTTTCAAATTTTAATTAATAATTATTGTTGCAAATTCAAATATAGATATTCTTTTTTGACTATCATCAAAATAGTTTTGATGTTTTTCAACCATTTGGAAACTTCTCCCGGAAAAGCCATTCGGGAATTTCAAGCTCTTTTAAAGCCGGTATAAAATTACATTGTGACTTAGGTATCCATATCACATCACCTTCACAGTTGAACTTGAAACTTTTATCGGTACTGCCCGGAAGCAATGTGGCTTTAATCTTATAATTCGTCCTGTTTCCTTTCTCGAATGCCATATTAATTCATGTTAGCGATTATACTTCCGGACATATCAGTTACCTCATCGATTTTAACAACGATCCTGCGATGCTTTTCCATGCACTCGTCGCAAAAGAAAGGTTCCCCTTCAAAATAAAACGTGCCAATGACTTTAAAAGTGAAAAATTGATTCGTAATTACAAATCGAAGTCGCCCTGATTCTTTGTGTTTCAGAATAGATTTAAAGAAAGATTTCTTTTCTGTTATTACCCTGTCAACTCCAGCGAAGAAGTACTCCACTTTTGCTTTTTCGGCTGTTTTTAAAAATTCATCAATTGTCATTTTGTTTGGTGATTAATGATTTCATAATTTCTTTGAATGTAGTTTCCTCGGTTTGAATTTCGGTCCGGGAACCGGTTGCTTCCCTCTCCATGAGCATCCTTGTTATAATGATATCGTATATACGCTCATCCACTGTTCCTTTTCCGAGGAAATAATAACAGTTAACATTATTTTTTTGCCCAATCCTATGCTCCCGATCCTCTGCCTGACTTTGATCTTTATAAGTCCAGCCCATTTCTATACATAGCCAATCGGATGCTGCGGTTAAAGTAAAGCCCGTACCGCCTCTTTTATAAGTTAGAACTATCAATTTATATTTTGGGTCCTCTTGGAATTTCTTGATATTGTCCCGGACTTCTTCATCTGAAACATCACCGGTAACAAGTAATACATCATCAAAATTGTTCTTTATGAAATTAGCTGTTTCCTTAAACCATGTGAAAATTACCAGCTTTTTGTCCTGAAACAATAAGTCCTCAACAAATTGTTTAACGGCTGAAAGTTTCCCCCTTGCCGAAAGTTTTTTTAATATACCAAGTTGAACCAAGAGTTCAGCCCTCATCGCTGCATCAATCTTTTCAGGATCGACATTCTTACTTAATAAGTAACTCTGCAGGTTGATTAATGCATGATCGTACTCTTCCTGATTATCGATATCAACTTTAATGATTTGGCGAACCTTATCGGGTAATTCTTTAAGAACCTGAAATTTCTCCCGGCGAATGAAGCAGATGGATCGTAATTTAATATTTAGGTCCGATAGATTTTGAGGAAGAGCTTTCGAATTATTGAAAAATCCTTTGTTCGCCGTATAGTATTGCTTAATGAATTTAAAGTATCCACCGAATTTTTCTATTTGTCCAATCATATCAAGCAGGGCTCCGAGATCGGCCGGCCCTTTACAATTGG